>MDTE01202404.1_pt1 | contig 21518 bp, 11 predicted proteins | sample 811231 | NCBI WGS metagenome assembly MDTE01 (sample SAMN05326651, study PRJNA326480) | marine metagenome | isolation source: seawater | place: Indian Ocean: Red Sea | collected 2010
TCCAAAATATTGAATGAACTTTGCGCGCCTCTCATGGGTGGCAAGGAATTCGATTCTCCTGGGTTGCTATTCATCGATACTCCCGGTCACCACTCATTCTCTACACTGAGGTCTCGTGGCGGTTCTTTAGCTGACATCGCCATTCTAGTAATTGATGTGACCGATGGGTGTATGCCACAGACCCTTGAGTCGATGAGAATCCTTCGCAATGCAAAGACGCCATTCGTGGTAGCTTGCAACAAGATCGATAGAATTCATGGCTGGAAAGCAGAACATGGTAGAGCGATGGCACTATCTCTCCGAAAGCAATCTTCAGACACTATATCTCACTTCGAGCAACGATACTGGCAACTCGTCGGTGAGTTCGGTGAGGAGGAATTCAACCTCGAACGCTATGACCAAATCAAGGATTTCACCAAGAACATCGCACTGGTACCCTGTTCAGCCAAGGAAGGTGAGGGAATACAAGACCTTCTTGCGGTCACCATCGGTCTAGCTGAAAGATACCTCGCGGATCAGTTGGAGGACATCTCGGGATCTGCTGAGGCTACCGTCCTTGAAATGAAAGAAGAACGAGGTCTTGGAAAGACACTCGATGTAATCCTACACAGGGGAACGCTGCGTAAAGGGGATGAAATCGCACTGGCAACCCCAGATGGCCCCGTAATCACTCGCATCAAAGGAATGTTCTCGCCTAGGGGGATGTCTGAGATGCGTGATGCTGGCGATCGCTGGGACTCTGTCGAGGAAGCACACGCTGCTTCTGGACTGAAGGTAAGTGCTGCAGACATGGATTCCATTTTGGCTGGAACTACACTCAGAGTTGTTCCAGACGACGAGACAAGAGACGATATCCTATCTCAGGTGGCCGAAGAGTGTGAGATCTCTATTGACCTCGATGAAGAGGGCATCGCCATCAAGGCGGATACCCTTGGAGGCCTCGAAGCGCTTGCCTTTGAGTTACGCGGAATGAAGGACGATAAAGGAGACCTGATGAACATTAAAATTCGTTCGGCTACCATTGGTCCAATCACCCGCAAGGATGTGCGTGCCGCTGCCACCTCTGACGACATCTTCGAACGGGTCATCATGTCTTTCAACAGCAAGGTGCTCGACGAAGCTAAAGCTGAATTGGACAAAGAGGACTGCGATGTGTTGCACCTCGGGTCGGACATCATCTACCACATACTCGAACGCTTCAATGAATGGCGAGCCGAAACCATCGAGAGATTGGCCGAAGAGAGCAGGGAGAATGTTATCCATCCTGGACGTATCCTACTTCTCGCCGATCATGTATTCCGTCGCTCAAACCCAGCAGTGGTCGGAGTTAGAGTTCTGGGTGGCAGAATCCATGTTGGACAGCGGCTTCTCAAAGCCGACGGCTCGAAGGCTGGCCGTGTTAAGTCAATCAGGGATGGTGAACATGTTCTCCAGGAAGCGAAGCAAGGTGACGAATTGGCCGTAGCCATCGACGGAGTCGTCGTAGGTAGGGGTATCGACGAGGAAGATGTGTTGTTAGTTGATGTACCAGAGCGCCATGTCCGCAAGTTGAGGAAACTCGACCTTAGCGTGGTAGAACAAGAAATTCTAGACGAAATAATCGCCATCCATAGGAAAGAAGACCATTTTTGGGGTCGTTGAAGCGTGATTCGCGGGTGAAGAACCAACCCCCAACCCTTTAGTACGAATCGGGTGGGTCAGAGGATGTCAAACAGGGTGTGTCCATGCAAGCAGCAGTAGGTGGAGATGGCAGAACCCGAGACTTGATCGCTACGGTCAGCGCGATTTCCAATGGCCTAATGAACGAGGTCTCGAAGGTCATCATAGGTAAGCAAGAGAACCTTCGAAGGGTTACAATCGGTATCCTGTCCAACGGAAACATGCTTCTGGAGGATTTCCCTGGACTGGCAAAAACACTACTTGCCAACACCTTCGCTAGAACCCTCGGCTGTAAGTTCAAGCGTGTACAGTTCACTCCTGACTTGTTGCCTAGTGACATCATGGGGACATACATGTACGACCAAAAGGCTGGAGAGTTCAAACTTCGACCGGGTCCGCTTTTCTCAAACATCCTGCTTGCTGACGAAATCAACCGTGCTCCTCCAAAGACACAGGCAGCTCTGCTAGAGGCGATGGAGGAAAAGCAGGTGACCATTGAGGGTATCACCCATAAATTGCCAGCACCGTTCGTCGTTCTGGCAACACAGAACCCTATCGAGCAGGAAGGAACCTATCCTCTACCTGAAGCACAGATGGATCGATTCCTGATGAAGATGTCAATGGGTTACCCGGACCGCTCCGAAGAGAAGGCTATCCTTGCTCGCAGGAAGTTGAGGGGGAAGGACGACCACGATGTTCAGCAAATAACCTCACCAAAGAAGGTGGTCGCCATGCAAAAGGCGCTGGAGACGGTACATGTCGACCCCGCAATACTGAGTTACATTGTCGAGATTGTCCAGCGAACCCGTGAGGATCACAGAGTCATCACCGGTGCTTCACCGCGTGCTAGCCAATCACTGTTCAAGACGAGCCGTGCAGCAGCAGCGATTGACGGTAGGGACTATGTCATTCCTGATGACATTAAGAGTGTCGCACTACAAATTGTCAGCCACAGGATTGTCCTAAAGCCTGAGGCAAAGATACGAGGAATCACTGGAATGCACATCACGAGGAAAATCCTCTCTGAGGTTCCAGTACCTGTCATCCAAACCGCTTGAGACGACTCACTTTGGGTCGAATCCCTCACATCAAGGCGCTTCACTGATTAAGGTTCGATTGACACCCCACCTTGTCAAGGGGAGGGGAGAGGTCTGGATCCGTACAAGATGGTCATCGCCTGTTGCAACCAAAAGGGTGGTTGCGCCAAGACGACCACTGCGGTAAACTTGGCTACTGCTCTAGCCGAAGGCAACAAGTCTCGTGGCATCCCTCCAGCCAAGGTTCTACTGATTGATCTCGACCCTCAAGGCAACGCCTCCACCTCATTCGGGATTCAGAAGAGCAAGTTGGATAGGACGGTCTACGACTTGTTGATGAATGACCTCGGTGAGGAATTACCAATATTGGAAGAATACCTAATGTCCCCTGAGATAATCTCCGACCAGATGCGAGAAGCCTGGAAGAACCAGAACCTCGGCAAGAAAATCCCAAACCGGCTCAAGGTTGAGAATCTCTGGCTGCTGCCCTCTAACATCCAACTATCCGGTGCCGAAATCGAGTTGGCAACCAGAATCGGTCGTGAGACCAGACTGAAAGAAGGGATTGCTCAAGCAGTTCATGAGTTTGACTACATCATTATTGACACGCCTCCAAGCCTTGGTTTGCTGACCATCAACGCACTTGCGGCTGCTAACTGGGTTCTCATACCTGTACAGACCGAGTACTACGCACTAGAGGGCATGAGCCAACTGATGAATTCCATTAAGCTGATTCAGAGAAGAATCAATCCCCACCTCAAATTGTTCGGTATCGCCCTCACCATGTACCAGAAAACTCGCCTATGCAACACGGTCGCCTCCGAGGTTCGCAAACACTTTGAGAAGCAAGTGTTCGAGACGATGGTACCCCGAATAATCTCAATCGCAGAAGCACCGCTCGAAGGTGCACCAGTAGTCCTACTGAAGAACCCAACACGCTCAAACAAAGGATCTCAGGCATATTGGTCATTGACTAGGGAAGTCTCGGGAAGAGTACGGGATCTACGTGATAAGTACGGTGTAAACGAGCCAAGCAGGTTGAAGATGCACAAAGTTCGCAACTCCTAATTGATTAGTAAGTCCGCAGTGTGCGTTTTCCTCGAAAAACACGGATGATGTGGGGTTACTCACCGGCACACTTCTATAGATGCAATCGAAAACTCTGTGCAAGGTGTAAAGATGGGCTCTCCAGACATGACTTCAGTTAGTGTGAGTTTTGAGGTCAGAAGACAATTGAACTCAATGAGAGCACTTGGTAACTACAAGAGCGTAGACACGCTTCTCCAGCACTTGTTGAAGGAATATAGGCTCAACCAAATCAAGAAGGACAGTGACGCCTTGCAAGACTCTCTAGCTGGCATTGCTGGAATGGATGCCGATGCACTGGTCGAAAAATTGTCACTCTCCCCATTCAAGGAGTGATCAAATGAAGGGACAAGCTCCTGCCTACTGGTTCGACGCCACTAGTCTAGTCAGAGGGCTCTTCGATTCCAAAAGTGATGAACACTCATTGTTGCAACTCTCTTCCTGTAATGTGATTGAACTCCATGCCACGAAGAAAACTTGGAACTCGTTCCTCTGGTTGATGATGAATCACCTCAAGCAAGGTGGAACGCCCACGATGTCCGGTAAAGAACTGGGCGAACTAAGGCGACGATTGCCAATCGAGTTCCACTGAACTCGAATCATTCCTTGTTCTTGGCTTCCCACCATTGGTGCCCATAGTAGACCCACTGTTCCATGGTCCAACCAGCTGGCAAGCCACCAGGAGGTAGCTCCGGGGCGCCCGGGGGAAGAGCATCGGTCGATGGCATCGATGGCTCGGGTTCTGGCTCCGGTTCGGGTGCGGGTTCTGACGCTGGCTCAGCAACAGGCTCTTGCTCAGTCTCAACCGATCCAATCGCTTCGCCATCCGAATCATCGGGTGCATCGAAGTCTGAAGATTCATGCGTTGGATCCAATGATTCGTCCTCGGATATGTCTTCAGCCATGCTCCACAACTCGTCTTCGGATACTCCGTCGCCGAGAGATTCGCCTTCCCATCCCTTCTCATCTATGATTCCACCACGAGTAGAAAACTCCTCGCCTTCCTCCATAGCTTGTAACTCCTTAGTAGCGTCTTGGTGAGTATACTGGGCATCGACCGCTCGCTTTGACATCGATGACCTGATGAGGCCGATGATACCCCATGCGGCTAGAATCAAAGCAATCAGCCCAAGGCCGATACCACCGCCTACAATTACGAATTCCTTGGCAAGAGTCATCGTTGATTTCTTGCTTGATTCAGAATCACCATCCCCTGTGCTGTTAGTGTTTGGTGTGAAGTCGCAGATTGCGTACTCCTCTGGGTATTTCTCGCAGAATTGCTCCTCAGTCTGTACCGTGGGATCGAGATCGTCCCAATCCGAGTTGTCACCAACACCGTCCCTATCCGAATCGACCCACTCACTCTTGTTCGTCGACCAATCTGTCAGACCATCTCTCTCACCGCTGTCTTCGTATCCATCTCCATCCATATCGATACAACCGAATCTTTGGATTGTCTGGTACTTGTTTTCCTCGAGGTCGAAGAAGATACCACGGGTGCTGTTACCCCACTCAGATGGACACCAATCAGGGTTGGTACCGGTCAGGTTGTCACCGTAGTTGTCTTGATCCGTGTCACAATATTGGGATGGATCCTGCGGATAGGCGTCTGCACCATTAGGGAATGCTCCCGAACATTTTGGCTCATCACCCATAGGGTTGCTAACACCATCATTGTCGGAATCCGGGCATCCTTGTCTATCCATGTACGAATCCCCTGGTGAGTTGGGGCAATCGTCAGGGTCAGTACCATCCGGGTTGTCACCCAATCCATCACCATCACTGTCTAACCACTGAGTCGGATCATCCGGGAAATCGTCACCATCTAATCCGAGAGTGTAGTCACCGTAGCCGTCACCATCACTGTCCTCAAACTGGTCGCGGTTGTTTGGGAACATATCTCCATTGGTTCCGTTCGGATTGTCACCGTAGCCATCACCATCGCTATCAGCCCACTGGCTCGGATCGTCCGGATACTCATCTGCGGAGTTGCCTCGAGGGTTGTCACCGTGACCGTCACCATCACGATCGAGTTGCTGAGTAGCGTCGTTGGGGAATGCATCGGAAGAGTCTACTATCCCATCATCATCTGAATCAAGATCGAACAACAAGATGTCAGCGTCGTTGGAGAAAGTCCTCAGCACATGGAACGCAGACCCTCCAAGGGGTTTGATGCCTCGAATCTCACCTAGACCAGAGAATGTGTCCATGACTGAGAAATCAGAGGAATTGACCAAAGAAAGGTGACCATTGTGGGTGCCTATGTATATAGTTCCATTATCTCCTTCATGTACTGCAGTTACCGTGCCACCATGAGATAGATAGGTATCGATACCAATAGACCAGTCAGATGTAGAGTATGTCACTAATTGAGCATCCTCTGTGACGACGAGGATATCTGCTCCATCGTTGATGAGATATATGCCAGATATCGCTGCGGCGACATTCATCATCACTGTAATCTCGGAACCGTTCGTTCCATATGAGGCTCTGACGACCTTATCCTTGGCTCCTGTAACCACATCTCCATTGGGTGTAACGACAATGGAGGTGAATGTAGATAGATGGGATGTAGTGGCGATGCCCGTATCCGTGGTGTCATCATACTGCAATCCAGCCTTGATATTGCGAGCACCCATCCAAAGGTCGCCATCAATATCCCAAGCGACCGCATCCACTCCTGTGGACAACGAAATTTGGTACAACTGATCACGATACTCTGTAGATATGACGCGAACGCCTTCGTCGGTGGCGAGAGCCAAGCGCCTCTGGACATTGTCTATCGCCCCAGCATTGATTGAAGTGTTCAATGAGTAGTTCCATGATTGTATATAACTGCCATTCGGATGCATGACAAACGCGGTAATCTCACCCGTCTCGTTAACGACGACAGTACGGTTGTCATAGGTTTCCCACCAGCCCACTACACCACTGTCAAAGTTCTCAATCTCCCCTGCATTAGCTATTCCTTCAGCACTTGTGATAGGAACGGCTGCGAACTGCACTAGCACCATCATGGTGAGGACAATTGGAAGTCGAATGTCCCGGGGCATGTCTCCCTTGACGGGCGTACACCCTTTCAAGTCGCCGCATTGCTGGCAGAGTGCGATTCATGGCCTCCTAAGGAGGCCAATCACTCCTCTTCATCTTCTGATATGGATGGCTTCAAAACCGGCTTGACTGGTCTCAGTGCAGCAGTGGCTGGTTTCAAAACCGGCTTACTCGGTGTGAGCGTAGCGACCTCTCCTTCATCCGGTTCTTCATCGGTTTCGACCTCGGTTCGTGGTTGAAGTACTGGTCTTTGAACCGGCGTGAGAATCGCTTGTTCCGGGGTTTTATCATCCGGGCTTGCATCTGGAATTAGTCGACCGCCACCCGGTGGAGTTCTGCGAGGAGTTGCGGCTTGCTCGTCTTCTCGAATCAACCTTCCACCACCCGGTGGACCACGCTTGGGAACCTCAACCTCGGTTGATGGTGCGGAATCGCGAACTAGAAGCCCACCTCCTGGTGGGCCACGCTTAGCTGGCTCGGGTTCTGAATCGCTCTCTTCAGATACTAGTCCAGCCAAATCAGACATAGAAGTCACCGATGGCTCTGAATCTTCTTCTTCATCCCAATCATCCTCAACCTCGGTGACTGGATCCATCGGTTCTGATTGAGGTACTGGATCAGATTCCTTAACCTCTGGAACTATCGGCTTTCGAACTGGAGCAAGACCTGGCCTTGAGAGCTCAGTAACACCTGATTTTGCGGGAATGCCTGAACCTAGTGCACCTGGTCGCGTGGTTGCAGCACCAAGGCCACCTTCCTTCTGTGCGGTTCCAATTGGTGCTCTAGCCGGAGCAAGTCGGCCACCTCCTAGTCCAGCACCTGCTGTAGGTTGTCCACCAAGTCTTGGAGCCGAGGGCTGACCTAGTCTAGATCCGCCACCTAGGGCTTTGCTCTCCGATTCGGCTCCAGTAGCGGTAGATGGCATGGCTCCTTGAGCACCTTTGAGGGCTCCCATCCAGCGTTCGCGCCTCGACAGAACTCCATCTTGGCTCTCAAGGTTCTCAACCTCTTCTTCCATTTCCTTGAGTTTGATTTGCTCTTCGAGATCCTCATCAGACACGAGGTTCCTCTCTAACTGTGAGCGAATCTTCTCCTCTGCCACCTGCTTGAATTCCTCGGAGCGCTGCTCCAGAGTTGCTAAACGCTCGCGAATTTCAGCACGCTTAACTGACAACTGTGCTTCAATCTCAGAACGGATTTCCGATTCCCTACGCCTTACTTCTATGAGGGCCTTGTTACGCATGATTTCCTCACGCTTGGCGAGCTGGCGTTCCAGTTGATCAGTAACCTCTTGCTCCTTGCGCGAGCGGAACTCCCTCAATCGGGCTTCCATCTCAACTTCTAGTTCCATTGCAGTCTCCTGTTTGAGAAGGTCTAGTGAAGTCTCTTGGGATATCTTCTCATTCCTCACACGAGCATCTATTTCGGCCATTATTTGCCTCTGGACAGCAGATTCCTTGGCTCGGAACTCTTGCTCTAACTGGTCAATCCACTCCTGCTTCCTCGATTCAAACGAAGAAGACAGTTGCTGGCGAAGTTCCAACTCACGATCGTGTCGGAACCTAGAAAGGCGGCTGGAGATTTCTGACTCCCTTGACCTACGATATGTCTCAAACTCATCTTCCATCCTCTCTTGTAGTTCAGACTCAAGGTCGAGGCTAATTGCTTGCTCAATCTCATCTATTGATTGTGAGAAAGTCATGTCATATCGCTCGCGTAGTCGGAGCTTCCTCTCAGCAAGACGCTCTCCATACTGCTTTTCCAACTCACGGAGAATCGAAGCACGTACCTCGTCACGCTTCTTGGCGACTGCTAATTCGAGATCTTGCTGCATCCTCTCCTCTAATTGAACCGTCTCCGAGGTGAGGCGGGTCTCCAATTCATCCTGGAGATCCTTAGCAATTTCCTCTTCCATGCGGTGAGCCTTGCGCTCATACTCAGAACGGAGGCGTGCCTCGCGGGCGCGTAAACGACTTCGGAGTTGTTGCTCGAGTCTGCGACGGATACCGTCTCGAAGTTGGATTTCTCTCTCTGCGAGTCGTGACTCCTGTTCCGCAGCTATTCTCTCCACTTGTTGTGATTCCTCTCGAGACAGTTGATCGTCCATCTCGGACTTGAGATCATCTTCCAGTTGGGAAAGTTGGGATTGAAGAGCCTGATTGGCCTCTATCTCTAATTTCTCCTGAAGGAAGGCTTTGCGACGGTCGAACTCTGAGTTCATCTCCTCAGAGAGCTGCTGTTGAATCGCACCTCTGCGGGCTTCCAACTTCCTCTCTCTCTCAAGCTCGAGTTGCTCCTTTAGTGCAGCCTCCTCTCTCTCAAGTCTCATGTCGAGTTCTTCGCGGAGTATCTCCTCCTCTCGTTGTAGAGCCTGCTTCTCTAAACGAGATAACTCGGACTCCATTTCATCTCGCATCTCGCTCTCAAGTTGAGATAGTATCTGCTCATGCTCAAGGTTCTGGGCGCGGCTCATCGCCGACTTCGCTGAACCAAGGCGCTCTGACTGTTCCTTTAGCCTAAGGCGCCTCTCACGGTTGAGGCTTTGACGCATTTCACCTTCGTTACGGAGATTCTCTGAAAGACGACCTGCATCCGATCCTGATGGTGCTCCAGCACCAGTTACCGCTTGCCTTAGCTCGGTCAGGGAGGATGAGTCTCCTCCAACCACGCTGCTCTTGAGTTTCGCTAGCTCCGCTTCTCCTTCTGTCAGGGTCCCATCCCCCTGGAGCAATGCTCCTAGGCGAACCGTGCGCTTCTCTTAGTATATGAGTGAGGGGGGTTGGATTATCCGCCAGACATATGTTCCTAGACCTTGAAGTAAAGACTCAATGAGGCTTTTTAGACGCGGTCAAAACTTGACCTTGAATCCCTCAGAGCAAGCAGGGCATTCAATTTCTCTAGTACCTGGCCTAGGCTTCATTCTGAGTCTTCTCTCGCAAGCCGGACATGCTACCTCGACCTTGACGACTTTCCGTTTGATTGTGAACTGGGTCGAACAAGAACCGCATTGAACCTTGCAGGGTCTAGTATCTATGCCTGCCACGAGAACTGTCGAACAGGATGGACATGCCACCTTTTCCTCCTTCCATGCGTTTCTAGTAGCATCATGATCCACACGCACTTCTGCGTCGCACAAGGTACAAATTACCTCACCGAGCTTTATCGGAAGCATGCCCTGACAATTGGGGCAATCCAACATTGGCGGTGATATCGAGGACTCGACCTCCATTTGGAGTTCTTCGTTCTCTTCCATGTTATGACCTCAGTTGCGTGGCCGGCCAATGACTAGGATGCCACCCGGCATGAAGGTGAACGGAAGGTCGAGTTCAACCCCCCACTCCTCTGCAGATTCCTCTAGCATCTTTTTGGCGGCAACAGCATCACTCGCTGAAGCTGGTATTGGTATGTAGTGGACATCGGCACCGCGACGAACCATAGATGCAACTTCGTCAGGGAGCCCAGACAGATCCAATGGCTGCGGTGGTGATGCTGATGACCCACCCAGATCAACAGGTCCTGTAAGTCTCCACCAACGGGCGCGACCTTGATCCCTATGATTTTCTACAAGACCCGCCTTAACCAGCTGTTGAAGGTGGTGGTAAAGGTGGTATCTGGTGACGCCTACACCCTCTTGAATCTGAACTGTCGACATCTCGTCCTTACCCTGAAGTGACTCTACAATCGCCTTGCGGGTTTCATGCGCCAAAGCGACTAGTGTTGGGTCACCACGAATCTTCCCCATCCAACTTACCTCCTACAGATTATCAACGGTTCGCCTTCGACTATAACAGGTTCCTTTCTGCTCTGGTTGTTGCAAGAAGTGACCAAGCCTCCTGCCAAGCCGCCTTTGTGTCTTGGAAGAGTTGACGGAACAGATCACCCATAACTCCCATGCGACTCATCCCTACATCAGATAACCAAATTCCATTGAGAATGACAAGTAGCGCGCTGGCCTCGTGGATGAACACTCCTAGTGCAAGGCTGGAGTGCCAGCGTAGAATGACCGATATGACTAGCAAGAAAGTCACTACGAGAGATATCGCCAAGTTCGCTTTGACAATTAGTCTGGTTTTCCTAGATAACTTGAGGAAACGAGAGATAATTCTTGGATTCTCACTGGGTATCAAGACATCTGCAGCTTCGAGGTTGACGCTCTCTCCTGAACCTACGGCTATTCCTACATCTGCAGAAGCAAGTGCAGCCGCATCATTGAATCCATCTCCAGCCATCAAAGTACAGCGAGCCAGACTACGACGGTTGACCCAAATCGCTTTGCCATCTGGATCAATCTCACCACGGCAGAGGCTCTCACTAATTCCAAGACGCTTGCCCAATGATACCACCGCTGGCTGAGAGTCCCCTGAAAGAAGTTCAACGGCGACGCCCATATCTGAGAGATCATTGATCAGAGTATCTGCACCTAAGCGAAGGTCATCGTTATCGAAGGTGAATAGCGCTAGTGCATCCTTGCCCTGAGATAACATAGCGACCCCCAGGCCTTCCGCCTTGGCTTCTCTGGCCGATCTCTGTAGGGCACGAGGTATCGACACACCCTCATCGGCCAACCAGTCATCTCGACCAAAGCGTACCAGAGTTCTTCCTCTCTTACCGCTAACTCCTGCCAACTCGTCCTTAATCGACTTGATCTCATCTGGCTGAATACCTTCCTCTTCAATTACTGAAAGTATGGTAGCCGCGTAAGGATGGTTAGAACGTACCTCCAAACCACCAGCAAGAGTCAATGCATCAGTGAGTTTGACACCTTTTGCTAAAACGACAGCATCCAATCTTGGTTTTCCACTAGTAAGCGTACCAGTTTTGTCCAAAAGCGCTAGATCAACGCGCGCCGCTCTTTCAAGCACATCGCCACCGCGGGCGATTATTCCATGATGGGCTGCATTCGCTAGCGCGTTTGCGTGAGGAACTGGTGCAGCCAGAAGAAGTGCACACGGGCACGCAACGACCCATAGCAAGAGCATCATGACGATATCACCGGTGAGCAAAGCTACAGCCGCACCTCCGATAATTACGATGGGAACCCATGCTTGGGTGAAGGTCTCGACTGCTGATTGCATCCTTGGTGGCTTATCCCTGAATGTGTGAACGCGCTCGATGAGGCCAGATAGTCTTGTGTCCTCGCCGACAGCAAGCGTCTCAACGACCAACGGGCCTCTGAGAAGAACCAACCCTGCTTCGATTGTGTCACCCACCTCTACACGGATGGGAGTGCTCTCTCCTGTTAGAGGGGCGCGATCTATCTGTCCAACTCCCTCGCGAACAATACCATCTATGGGAATTAACTCACCACTTCTCACTTCGACTAACTGACCGACTCTAACCAAATCAATCGGCGTCTCAGATATCTGTGGGCCAGGATCCATCGATGAAGATGATAAGAGACCAGTAGTGGAAGTGGTTACTGATATGTTGGTGGGATTAGTCTTCGGCTGTTGTACCACTCTCGCAGTACGAGGCAGCCTGTCCAAACCTCCCTGCATCGCTTCTCTAGCTCTTACCAAAGCTGATATCTCCAAATGGCCACTAATAGATTCCAAAACAACAACCATGAGAGCTTCTGGCCAATGTTGCAGAATTATCGCACCAGCAACTGCCAACGAAGTGAGTATCTGAAAGCCAAGCACCCTATTGCGAATGCTGGCAAAGGCTTCTACAAACATACGAAGCCCCCCTGCTGCAGTTCCAAAAGCACCAATCGTGGCAATCGCAAGATAGGGCGCACCCATAACCTCGAGAGCAATAATTAGTGGTAAAGCGAAAAGGGCGATAGAAGCGCCAATCAATCTCTTGTTCTCAGATGTTAATTTAGATGATTATGATTCGATGAGTCGAAGTTCTCCCCCAATCATTCTTTCCAGCGCTTCCTTATGTTCTAATCTCGCTTCGGGAGATGAACGATCAGGTGTTTGGAGTAATACCTCACCGCTCTCAAACCTGATGTCGAGGACACCTGGTGCCGAGAGAAGAAGTCGTCTAAGCGATCTCTTGTCGGCTCGATGCCTATCTTCCAACACCTGAAGGCTAGTTCCAGAAACCTTGTACCAAGGAACATCGGGGTCATGACCCAAGCTTGATAGCACCTTATTTGCTGTAGCTAATTCAGATACATCAAGGTCGATTTGTACTACTATCGCACCATCGCTGACTCGGATATTGGAGTGTGAAACCCCTTCTATCTTGTTGACCACAGCCATCGCCTTCATCGCACAATCAGGGCAATCCATCCCGTTCAGATTCCATTCATACTCAAACGATCCGGTGGCAAGGCGAGTCGGTGGAGATATTTCTGTAGAATACTCGATGACTGAAGGTGCCTCTTCCTTAGAAGAATCACTCTCAGAATGCTGCTCCTTCACTATCGACAATCGTGTGCGAAGTTTCTCCGCTGCTTTCTTCGCCACTTCAGCGACTCCGCGGCGCTTGACTTCGATAGCATCCTCAGAAGAATCTAGGAAGATGAATTCCTCTGACTCCTCGACACCATCGGCCATGTTCTACACCTGATGACACCCTCGTTTGAACATAACTCATGTACATTCAGCATATGTAAGAGAATATTGCAATTGAAAAAATGATTTTCTAATTGATTATTTAGAGTATCTGATAGAGAATGAAAGTATTGGTGCAGGGAGCAGGATTCGAACCTGCGAAGCGCTATGCAGCGGATCTTGAGCCCGCCCCCTTTGACCACTCGGGTACCCCTGCGGTGGCTTTGGGGTGGAAGGTTCCCCTTGTCATTCTTCCTCATCGGATGAATAGTATTCCTCAAGGTGATATCCACCCTCTTCCTCCTCATCTGATGCATCTATCTCATCGTCGAAGTACTCCTCGTATCCAGAATCTTTGTCCTTCCTAGAGTAAGCTATCACTCCCATAACTACCATCCCCAAGAGAAGAAGTAGAAGGCCCATTGCTGCAGGCGATGAAAGCGTAGTAATCAATGACTCCGAAGCTGAAGGTGTGCGTACCTTGGGAACCGGTACACTAGTCAGGTTCTCTAAATCGCTGTTCAATACCAAATATAGTTGCAGATCTCCTGTTTGCCATGCCTCTAACTCGAAGGTGAACAGCACATGCTGCTGAGGCATCAATGTGAAGTTGGTTTGGTTCAAGGTGACATATCTCCCCTCTTCCTCGGTACCTTGCCAAGTAATGAGAGAAAGATGAGCCACGCCTATGTCATTGCCTTTGTTCTCAAGCATGCCATCGATGGTCAATTTTTCATCGACAATCGGCGTGTCAGGACTGACTGTGAGATCGGCTAAGACTGGGTGGAAGTAGATGACACGTAAATAGGGTAACCGTGGATTTGTTGAACTTCCATGACCCTCAAGTGCATGACCTGCCAAATCGGCTCCTTCTACCCACACTAGGAGTTGATCGCCAGGTCGAAGATCATACTGTGAGACATCAAAATCCACCCTTCCAGAATATGTCCAAATTCCACCTGACTCCGCTCCGAGTGCAAGTTGGGATGTCCCTTGCATGTTGACGATATCAGCACCGTAGCGAATGAATGACCAGTGTAGAGAGAGTGGTGTTTCCCCCATACCCCCCTCCTCAAGAACTCTAACTGTAACCAACTGTTGCATCATCCTGTTAGATTGAACTGTGCTTAGCGTCTCGGTAGGGAACTCTATCACAGGTGCGATGTCGTCGATGGTCAAATCCATCGAGAACACGCGAACCTGTTCGGTGGTCGATGGACCTTCCAACCATGCCGAGAGGGTTAACCTGTTCTCCTGCCAACGCTGCCTTTCAACTGACTTCATTGTCGTGAAAGTGCGACCTTCGGCTAGCGGTTCCAACCACCACTCCGGCTCAACAGAGCCGTCTGCCATTGACATGTTCACCTGCCAATCACCGTCTAAAGTGACCGCACGGCCATCGAGACGATGCTGTATGCGCCCTTCAAAATTGAAGCGATCGCCGGACTGTAGGTATAGGGTCTCTCCATCATAAGGACCGAACGGCGGTGAAAGATCAGAAGTGTTGATCAACACCAGTTCCATACGTCGATCAAGCGACCATTGGAGTGGTTCCAAACTAGATGCCCCTAGTGGTAGCACCTCACCGTGCTCCGTCACACGAAGGCTCGGTATCTGTGGTTCTGAGTCCCATTTGATTGGCGAATCTAGTGTAAACCGGAACCGAACTATCACCTCAAAAGAACCCGCTGCCAGCTCCACAATTTCTACGCCAAGTGGGGTGATTGGTGAATCATCTCTACATGAGAGTTCGAGAGTTAATGGGTCGAACCAGAGTTCGGTCGAGAGATTGCCATTGGAAAGTGTGAGCGTGAAGTTGTCTAGCGAAGATATACCATTTCCATCATGGATGGCGAAGGTGAATCTGTGATGGCCTCCCACCATTAGACGGCTGTCTACCGAATCGAATTCCATTGAAGGTAAAGATACTGATGTGGGAAGGTCATCCTGTGTGACCATGGTTGCCTTGTCATTGTCAATACCTGGGCCACCACCATCGTCCAAAGGATGGCCTGCTAGATCGCTTCCCGTGAGATATAGTGAGATAGATCCTAACTCCCCGTTACCGATTAAGTCTATGGCTCGGAAGTCGACTCTTGCCGAACCTATCTGCTTCATCGGGGTCGTCTCTCGAAGTATGATGTACTCATCTATGTCGGCGTAACCATCATCATCGAAGTCATCGATTCCTTCTCTCCAGTAATGTAGGAAAATCGCACCTCCAAGTGCCTCGGAATCGAAAACCTCGACAGATAGCGGGAGCGGCCTCGACTCCGGCCAATTGTTGCCATCAGCAGGCCTCAATCCACTCGGTGTGTGAATCATCAGTTCCCCTATTTGAGGTGGGTTGGGATCTACCACTATGGATACGGGTGTCCTGTCTACAGTGTTGTCCTCAGCACCTATCAACGAGGTGCCCAGTGGCCCTGGCCGCACAATCCAACTAGTCAGATTCGCCAAACCAGATTCTGCGGGCAATGGAACTGTAGCATACCAAGTTCCATCAGAAGAACCCTCGGCCGATACCTGATAGATATCTCCTATGCCCTCTACCTGAACTCCCACTTGGAAGTTGCTACCATTGGGTCGGAACATTGAGTCCTCGAACCTAACGGTTCCACTTACCTCGACTTCCATTCCAGCCGCTACTTCAAACGGGTAAGCTGGTATACCTCTTGTCGATAACAGCCTACCATCGAGCGCTCTGACCTCCCACGCATCGATTTGCATATCGTTCTCAATCGCCTTGGCTCCACCTCCTATGGTGGTGAAGCCTGGCGTCAAACGAGTTCCTTCGAAGTCAACCGCCTGAGTTCGTACCTGAATCCAATCCAAGTCATCCAAATTCCAATCTGTCTCAATAACCCAATCAACTGACCACCCATTCGCCACCCTAGTCACAGTACTCGAATCAGTGTTGAGCCCCAATCCAGTACGCATAGTAGTAACAGAGAATGAGTAATTGTCAGAGATAGAGGTAACCTCGGCTTGGAAGGTAGTGCCATCCGGTAGTGTGAGGTTCAATTCAGCGCTGTAAATAAATTCAGCATCAAACAAATGGGTGTGTGTAGTCGATATCGTCGCTGAACGATCAGGAACCATTGTTACGGGTGCGGATGCCACCGAGTTGACCATCAATGGAGCATGGGAAACACCTCCGTTCAGACCGACGCCTCCTTGCCATGAACCAAAGGCAACAAGAATCGAATTAGTTCCGTTGAATGACTGAGATGCCTCTACATGAGATATCAGTGTGGGAGCAAGTCCCGTGACATTCTCGGTCAAGGTGTACTCGAAGGCAAGCAAACGAATCGAAGCGTATGAACTGGAAGAATCTGTCATCCACCACTTGGTCATCACTTCCAAAGCGTGCCAATCTCTGAGTGTCTGATTCATGGTAACCGATTGGGCTGTACTCCAACTTCCTTGAGCCATGTCGGCTGCGTCGATGACCAACAAACCAGAGGTACGGTTGTAATCGAACCTCCCCACCATGTTTTGACCGACTTCGAACTCCAACCAATCACCAGGACGGATATCGTTTGACATCTCATCCAGGAATGTAGCTCGAACCGGAATAGCCCCCGTAGGGCAATGAATGTGACGGGGTATCTGAATCAATGTGCTGTCTGCGACGGATATCAATCCACCACGCAGCGAGGTCCCATTCTCTGGTGCTGAGCCGCCTGGAGATGAACGAGGTAATTCACCCGGTTGCATCGAAGCCTGAGTGTTCCAGCCCATTCCACCAAACACGGTGTAACCAGGCCACTGCCATTCAACTTCACCATCATCCAATATGTCGATGGACGCTCCGACAGCGGGTGAAGCAAGTCTACCTAGAACCAACAGGCTCTCTATCCACCCACCAGGGAGGAGAGCCACTTCGACATCGTAAGCTGCAAAGGGAGATGTCGTCTGTACCGTACCGTTTGCCATGTAACCCGTGTGGATGACATCGCCACCCTCATCGCGGAAAGTCAGCAGCACCCCTGCACCATAACCTCTGATTTCGAGATGTGTGATGGGGTGACTCGGTATCACATGTGAGGAATCGATGTATCCTGCAGTGAGTGTAGGATTGAGGATTCTTCCTTGAGATTGGTTAATCTCTAAGTGAGAATCCAACGACCATCCCCCTGAATTGATGTTAAACGGGTTGAGAACCCTTACTCCGCCTAGGTACATAGCATGAATCTTCGGAGTCAATTGTGGAATGTTGGTTCCCATTTCGACGATGATGCGAATCGGTTGATCATCGTCCAGTAATCCACTGCCTTCCAATCCGAGGAGTGATAGGGGGAGGGTTTTGTTACGCGCCCAGTAGGTTGCTGAGCCGTTCTCAGTGTAACTAAGCACACTAGCTCTGACCCAAGTTCCATTGGGAACCTCCGCGTCGAATTCTATCGAATCCAAACCAAGGAGATCCTCAGGGTATATCGGGTCGCTAGTCCAATTGCCATGGGACTCAAACCAATCAATCTCGATGCCAACATTGTCAACATACCAGCCATCTTCTTCGTACAAAGGATCGGTGAAGAATGAGAAGCGGAACTGAATCGTCTTGCCAGCAAACTGACTGACGTCGACGGTCTTGGTCACCCACGACTTGTTGTTCGTGCCTCCGCGTTGACCAATGCAACTCGGTTTAGCATTCGACCCATCCATAGCCCATAGATTGTAGATATCCGAGTTAGGGTTCATGTTCTGAAGCGTGTCGTAGAAGTCGGGCTCGTTCTGACCAAGAGGAGCCCATGTCCTACCTCCATTCTCTGTCACGAAGACAACTCCTCCATCCCATGCTAGTTCGGAGCAGGCAAACTGGTCAAACTTGAGTCTAGTATGGCTTCCTACCGGGATATCATACTCAGCCGAGATTAGATGAGACCAACTATCTGGTTGGTACTTACCGCCCAAAACAATCCCCGCGTAACTGGTTCCCGATGTAGGAGGATCTGGACCATAAGTCCAATTGACATCGTGTTCCCCAAACTCCCATCCCGAACCTCGAACGGTCTCTATCGACCAACCCTCAGGAAGCAAAGGAGCATATTCGAACGACTCCATCTGGTAAGAAGGACCATCCACTCCGTGCGTCGTGAGATGCTGCCATTCGTCGATTGCGTTACCAATAGCTCCATGCGTCAAGTTCGGAGTATGTGCATCGGTGAAATTGAGGAAGAGGTGTTCCGTCATGTTGCCTGTCACGCCTGAAGAAATCCTGACATTATCGATGAACACTCCTTCAGGAGGATCCAATGTCGAGCCCCCGAACCCGGTTCCCGGGAAAGCATCGGTCTCTACATGTAGACGCACCCAGACGGTTGAGTTCCCTGCCAGAGATTGAGGAAGAGGGTGTGAGAGGGGTTTCCAACCACGAGAATCGTCGACATAGTTCTGCCCTCCAATCAGAACCCCGAATCCAGGCATCGAGGGTGAGAAAGGGTTCCATGTGAAATTGGAGACAGCCCAATCCCAACGGAAATTGTCGTAGATATCGCCCTCCATGTCGAAGTCGACAGCGTAGTCCAACATGATTGGCCCAGAGGCGTTCGACAAATTCACTGGGAACATCAAGTATGATTCTGCACCATCAGCGTAGTACGAAGTCAAATTACCGTGGAACCAAGTTCCCAAATCTGCGCCTTGGTTGGTCAGGTTTACCTCATCTATGAACCACCCTGGCCTCTGCACAGGGGAGTTGGGGTCTGTCCAAACTGAGAAGCGGAACTTAATGGAAGAGGCATTGTTGAGGCCTTGCAGGTTATCGAGATTGAACGATGCCGCTTGCCATCTTGATGCGTTTGGTGACGCCCAAACTCCGAAACCACTACCCGATGCACCCGATGGAACTGGTGCACTGTGAGCAATCTGGTTGTCATATCCACCATCGGGAACGAGGTAGACCCATGAAGCCCCTCCATCAAGACTCGCCTCGACCCAAGACCCATCACCGTATCCAGAAGAAGCGGAGTAAGTGTGCAGGTGATACCAGTGGTGAAATGTCAGATTGAATCCATTGATGACATTCGGAATCGCGAAACCCGGGGATTCTAACCATGCGTGAACACCTTGCGGTAGAGCCTGATTGTCCATAGTGGCAATCAGATTGTTTCCATCTACTGCACCGAGTGGTACGATGCCACCACTTGCTTCGCGGCCGGTGCCATTGATTGGACCTGTCACTCCCGATAGGTCACTGACCACCCATACATTGGGTGTACCGCCCATGTTCCAACCTTGCAAGGTCGGCGCCAAGGTCTCAAAATCGTTTAGTCGGCCGACAGCGTGATGGGCATCGAGCGACAGTGAGCCCCCAAAGAAGTCGGCCGTAACATTGCGCCAGAGTCCATATGAGAAATTGTAACCGGTTTGGTCGTCGGCAATCCAAGTCATTCCAGTACCGAGATCGGTCATTCCGTCCTCATCAACCTCCAACCAAGCATCGAGAATCGTCTCATCGGCAGGTATCTCCCAGCCAATCATGGTTTGATTGCCTCCACCAATTGGAGAATATACTTCGTAACCACCTCTCCACGGAGCCGTCCCTGCGCCTACCACACCAGTTAGTGGAAAAAGTAGCATGAGGAGGCAAAGAAGCAAACTGATACGCTGCTTTCCTAATCCACCCATGGCCAAGCCTCTACACCTAAGGTGTAGAGTCCAGCGTTTGAATGTGCTCCAACCACGTCAGACCACTTCTCAAGTAGGTTCTAATCGCACTGAAGGTTTCTTAGATTGTCTGCCGACCGGGGAAGATGGGCGATGACCATGACCAGTCCAAAAGGCAGTCAAAGACAGGTTAGCAATGCCCAACTGAATGCTATCGAGAACCAATTATTCACGCTCGTCAGAACACAATCAAAGCGCTTGCAACCTGTCGAGTTGCCCTCTCCTGATTTTTGGGAGAATGTGGCCATGTTACTCTCCAACATCGAGGTCGAACTCTCCGAAGTCGGGAAAACTGAAGGATGGAGTGTAAAGGCGCAGAATCTCTCAAGGAAACAGGCCAACATCCGACGAGCTGTTGCTGACCTCACCCAGCATCGATTGACTGCATTCGTCCGTCATGCAGCAAGCAGTAATCTGGAATCTGCTCCATTCGGTGATGCCATGGGAGACCCGAAAAGTTCCCTGTCTGCTCTTGACTGGAGCCGCCACGATGTTTCGGAGAGAGCATTCTACGAGGGGCTCGGAGAGTTAATTGAGAAATACAAGCGACATGTTTCATGGGCAGTTTTGCAAAAGGGTCTCCTCTCTGGAGAGGATACACCGCCAATCATCGCTCCCGGCGCGACCCAACTAGACGCATTCACTGATGCTCCCCTCACCGAATCCGGACCACCCGAAGTGAAGATTGCCAAACCAGAGGCTGACCTCTATGAAGAGCCCGATGAGGATGAAGAAGACCGAATCTCCAGAATGGATGCCTATGCATCATCAACAAAGATTCCAACTGATTTCAAATCTGGAAAACTACCTGCGCCGATACCAGAAAAGTCGGACGAAGATGAGAAAATCGAGTCCAAGGAATCTGAAGTTGGAGGGATGATTCGCATCAAGATGGTACAGGACTTACCCGCTCCAATAATGGATCCCGATGGTAAAGAGGTCGAGTTGATGGCTGGTGATGTAGGATTCTATGAGGAGCAGTTTGCACAGGGGTTGATTGCTGCGGGTTTCGCTGAAGACGCGTCAATCTAAGAGAAGAAAGGAATAGAATCCCCCTCAATAGCCACACGCTGTGGAGTCAATCATCCTCATCTGTGTCGGAGCACTCCTTGCGGCAGCACTGACTGTTCCTGCGGGTTTTGGCTTGTCAACAATGCTGACTCCCCTCATTCTAATAATCATGGAACCGCACGAAGCTGTGGCTGTTGTTGCTGTGGTTCACTGTGCACACAATGCCGGTAAGTACCTCAGTCTGAAGGAACATGTTGACACGAATGCTGTTCGAAGGTTCGGAATCTGGTTAGTAATCGGTGCCATACTCGGAGCAGTTCTCCAATCGATGGTTCCACAAGACCCCTTGCTAGCAATCATTGGTGTTTTTCTAATCATCATTCCACTACTCACAATTAGTGAAAAGTGGACAGGATACAGGATTCCCGAAGCGAACGACAGACTGGGTGGTTTTGGATCTGGATTCATGGGTGGACTATCAGGCCATCAAGGAGCA
>MDTE01106980.1_pt1 | contig 21512 bp, 21 predicted proteins | sample 811231 | NCBI WGS metagenome assembly MDTE01 (sample SAMN05326651, study PRJNA326480) | marine metagenome | isolation source: seawater | place: Indian Ocean: Red Sea | collected 2010
CAAAATATATTCCGAATTTTGAGGAGATTACAGATGCAAAAAATAACTTTATTGGTGAGATCGATCAAATGCCACCAGATTTTTCAGCTAAAAAAATTAATGGAAAAAGAGCATACGAATTAGCACGAAACGGAAAAAAATTTGATTTAAAAAAATCAAAAAAAACAATTCATGGATTAAAAGTTCTTAATCATAATTTAAATGAAAAAAAAACAACATTTTTAGTAGTTTGCAATAGCGGCACTTACGTAAGAAGTTTGGCTAATGATATTGCTTTAAGCTTGAATACTTTTTGTTATTGTACAAAAATTATTAGATTAAGAGATGGAATATTTAGCAAAAAAAATTCATATTCTTTAAAAAACCTTATAAATAATAGAAATATTGAAGATTTTGAAAAATACTTACTTGATATTAAGTCTGTTTTATATCATATACCCACAATTAAAATTAATGATAAAAAATTAAAGCTTATTAAAAACGGTATGAAAGTAAGCATGTTGGAAGAAGTTGGTTCAAAAGAATATAAGGAAATTCTAGCTGATTATCATCAAAACGTTGTAGCTTTAGGTTCTATAAAGAATGGAATTTTTTATCCAAAAAGGATTTTAAATATTAATGAGTAAAAAAGACTTAGATAAAAGCAAAGTAATTAAGGTACTTCAAAAATCTGATAAAGATGTTGGGTCTTCTGAGGTACAAATTGGCATTTTAACTGAGAGAATTAAATATTTAACAGAGCACTTTAAAAATAATAAAAAAGATAAGCACTCAAACACAGGATTAAATAAGTTAATTATTAGAAGAAAAAAACTTTTAGATTACTTAAATAAAAGAGAACCAACCATATACAAAAAAGTGATTGAGCAGCTTGGATTAAGAAAATAGCTGGAGTTACTTAATGTTTAACGTTGTAAAAAAAGAAATCGAATGGGCAGGAAAAAAATTATCACTTGAAACTGGAAAAATAGCACGTCAAGCTGACGGTGCAGTTATTTTACGAGCAGGTGACACTGTAATCTTAGCGACCGCTGTAGCAGCAAAAAAATCTAATCCTGAAACTGACTTTTTCCCTTTAACAGTTAATTATCAAGAAAAATATTATGCTGCAGGAAAAATTCCGGGTGGATATTTTAAAAGAGAAGCAAGACCTACAGAAGCAGAAACATTGATTTCAAGATTAATAGATAGACCAATTAGGCCATTGTTTCCAAATTCATTTAGAAATGAAACTCAAGTTTTAGCAACTGTTATTTCGTATGATAAAGAAAATGATCCTGAAATATTATCATTAATAGCAAGTTCAGCAGCACTCAGCATATCAGGTTTACCTTTTATGGGCCCAGTAGCAGCTTCAAAAGTTGGGTATGTTAACAATGAGTTTATTTTAAATCCAACAAAAGAAATGCTTCAGAACTCTTCTTTAGAATTAGTAGTTGCAGGAACAAAAGATGCAGTTTTAATGGTTGAGTCAGAAACATCAGGCTTGACAGAAGAACAGATGCTGGCTGCAGTAAAATTTGGGCATGAAAGTTTTAGTCCAGTTATAAAAATGATTGAGGAACTGAAAAAAGAGGTGAATAAAGAAGAAATTATGATTGAAGAAAAGGATTTTGCTGATTTGAAAAGAAAAGTTTCGGATTTAACAACAAAAAAATTAGAAGATGCCTTTTCAGAAAAAGATAAAAAAATCAGAGGAAGTTTAATTAATGAAGCTCGGGAAATAATCCAATCTAGTTTTGAAGGAGACGAAACATATACTAAAGTTGAAATCATGGATCAGTTTAAAAGCTTGGAAAAAGATATTGTTAGAACTAAAATTTTAAAAAACAAGATTAGAATAGATGGCAGAAAGTTAGATCAAGTTCGACCAATTCAATGCGAGGTCGGAATTTTACCAAGAGTACATGGATCATCGTTATTTACTAGAGGAGAAACTCAAGCAATTGTAGCAACAACATTAGCAACAGCAGATGATGAGCAGAGAACAGAAAGTCTCGAAGGTATGCAAAGGTCTAGATTTATGTTGCATTATAATTTTCCACCTTTTTCTGTAGGAGAAGTAGGAAGAATTGGCACAGGTAGACGCGAAATTGGACATGGTAAATTAGCATGGAGGGCTGTGAATGCAGCTTTACCAAAGCAAGAGGATTTCCCATATACAATAAGAGTTGTTTCAGAAATTACAGAGTCTAATGGCTCATCCTCAATGGCAACTGTTTGTGGAACATCAATGTCGTTGATGCACGCAGGTGTTCCAATCGAAAAACCGATTGCAGGGATAGCAATGGGATTAATCAAAGAAGGTGACGATTTTTCAGTTTTAAGTGACATTTTGGGTGATGAGGATCACTTAGGTGATATGGATTTTAAAGTTGCCGGTACTAGAGATGGAATTACGTCTCTGCAAATGGATATTAAGATTACAGGAATAACATTTGACATTATGGAAAAAGCCTTAAGTCAAGCAAAGCAGGGACGAATTGATATTTTAAATGAAATGAACAAAGCAATAAGTAAATCGAACGCAGAGGTATCACAATATACTCCAAAAATGGAAAAAGTTGTAGTTGATAAAAAAGATATTGCAGCAGTTATTGGAAAAGGCGGTGCTACAATTAGAGAAATTGTAGAATTATCTGGTGCAAAAGTTGATATTGATGACGAAGGAACAGTAACTGTGGCTGCACCTGATGAAGAGTCCAGAAATAAAGCGATGCAAATGATAAAAGACATAACAGCAAAACCAGAAATCGGAAAAATTTATCCTGGTAAAGTTGTAAAGATTATGGACTTTGGAGCATTCGTTAATTTCTTAGGTAAGCAGGACGGTTTAGTTCACATCTCACAACTAGCTGCCAAGAGAGTGGAGAAAGTTTCCGATGTAGTCAAAGAAGGCGACGAAGTAAATGTTAAAGTTATTGGATTTGACAGAGGTAAAGTAAAACTCTCTATTAAAGAAGCTTTAAACTCATAACCTTTAAAAAATTTCACAAGTCATAATAGATGGTTTCTTACCATAATTTCTTGATGTAGAAATTTGTATTTTACCAGACTTTCTCATAAACATATAACTTGTTCCTCGAACAGAAAAAGTTTCTATATAGTTCTTTGTTATTGTTTTAATAGGATATACATCGGTTTGAACCTTGTTATCATAATTAGTGATTATAATTCTTACAGCTTTTTTTTCTTTTAAATTTATTTCCCAATCCCATTTTTTGAAAATACTACCTTTGACAAAATCATTATAATTACGATCTCTTTGTCTATAACATCTTTCAAAATTAATTTCATTTTTTTGAAATAAATTTAACAAAGGTTTAATTGGTAAAGAAAATGAGATATTTGGAAATGTTAAAATTAAACTAAAAATAAGTAATTTTCTCATAAAGTTAAAAATATTTGATAGATGTCAGGTTCGTAAGTAGCCTAACATTCACGATTTTAAAATCTCTGGCATTGCTTTTAGAATGCAATAAAAAGTAAAATAGTACCACAAGAAATTGAACCAAAAAGTGATAAATATAAGTTTTTATTTACTTTAAATTTAGATTTATTTGCAAAGAATGCTGCAATAGTAGATCCTGCAAAAACAGCAATTAAATTGCCTACGCTAAAAGCAATTTGAAAGATTAAACTGCCACTATGTAAACTAGGATTCTTTTGTGCCAGATACATTCCAAAAATAAAAAAAAATATAACTAAATAAATAATGTTTTGTTGTTTTGTAAAAATTCTATTTATTTCTTTAATTTTAGAAAATACATGAATTCCTAATAGTCCAAAAACACAATACAGAAGAATGCTTATAATTATATCAATCATCAATTAATAATTTCTTGAGCTTGGACATTTGCTTTCAGAGTAAAAATCCATAACTTTGATCTTGGCATTTGGATTTGTATCATTATAATAACAAATATATTTGTAACCTTGTTTATACATTCGATGATCGCTAGACAGCCTGTCTTCTCGTGAAAGAACATAATAATAACCATCGCGTTTATTATCTTTTACTTTATCACCATCGTTTGTACAGTAACTGATAACTATTAGAAATAAAAAAAAATAAATCAGATACTTTAAAAGTTGCATAATATTATATTAGTATTTTTTTTATTTTATACAATTACTTATTAAGACATGTTTTTAGGATCAGGCATACCAACTTTATTATATCCTGCATCCACATAATGAATCTCTCCTGTCACTCCTCCAGCAAGATCACTTAGAAGATATAAGGCTGAATTTCCAACATCATCAATATTGACATTACGTTTTAAAAAAGAATGATCTTCATTCCATTTGTATAAAAATTTTGCATCACCAATGGCAGACGCTGCTAATGTTTTTATTGGTCCAGCGCTTATGGCGTTTACTCTGATACCGTTTTTACCAAGATCTCTTGCTAAATATTTGGTGCTTGTCTCAAGTGCAGATTTACAAACACCCATTACATTGTAATTTGGAATAGTTTTAGACGATTCGTAGGTCAAAGTTATCATACTACTACCTTCTTTCATTAAAGGTGCAGCCTCCTGCGCTACTTCTGTGAAAGAAAAACATGAAATCAACATGCTTTTTAAGAAGTTGTCTCTTGAAGTGTTTAAATATTTTCCAGACAACTCAGACTTATCAGAAAATGCGACAGCATGAACTACAAAATCTAAGCCGCCCCATTTTTTTTTAATTTCTTTGAAGGTGTTTGAAATTTGATCTTTATTTTCAACATTGCAATCTAATGTAAATTTTGATCCTAGGGACTCTGCTAATGGAATTACTCTTTTTTTTAAAGCATCACCCACATAAGTAAACGCTAGTTCAGCACCATGTTCTGCCAGTTTTTTTGAAATACCCCACGCAATAGATCTATCATTTGCAACACCCATGATTAAACCTTTTTTACCTTTTAGAAGCATGGCTATACTTTCTCAAAAACTAAAGTAGCATTCGTTCCGCCAAATCCAAAACTATTGGACATTATAGCATCAAGTTTGACATCCTTTTCGACTTTTTGAACGATTGGAAATTTTTTGGCTTCATCATCAATTTCTGAAATATTTATTGATGCAGATATAAAATTATTTTTCATCATTATTAAGCTATATATTGCTTCATGCACTGATGTTGCACCTAAAGAATGTCCTGATAAAGATTTAGTCGAACTAATTTTTGGTATGTTATCTTCAAATACTTCTCCAACTGCTTTAAGCTCTGTTATATCTCCTACCGGTGTTGATGTTCCATGAGTATTTAAATAATCTATTTTTTTATTTGTCGTTTTCAAGGCCATTTGCATACAACGTTTTGCACCTTCTCCTGATGGAGCAACCATGTCATATCCATCTGATGTGGCACCATATCCTGTTATCTCGGCATAAATTTTTGCACCTCTACTTTTTGCATGTTCATATTCCTCTAATACTAATACACCGCCACCACCTGAAATAACAAATCCATCACGACTCTTGTCGTATGGCCTAGAGGCTGTTGTAGGATTATCATTGTACTTCGATGAAAGAGCGGTCATAGCGTCAAACATTGCAGTCATTGCAAAATGTACCTCATCGCTTCCACCAGCAAATATAATTTTTTGCTTTCCAAGTTGGATTAATTCCATTGCGTTACCTATACAATGGCCACTTGTGGCGCATGCTGAGCTAATTGTATAGTTTGTTCCTTTGATTTTAAAAGGAGTTGCCAAAGTAGCTGAGGCTGTACTAGCCATTGTTCTTGGAACTATAAATGGCCCCATTTTTTTTGGATTTTTCTCTCTAGTTTTATCTGCAGCTAAAATTACGTTCTCTATAGAGGGTCCGCCAGAACCCATAATCATACCTGTTTCTATGTTACTTACTTCATTATCTTTTAAACCTGAGTCTTTAACAGCCTCAGACATTGCAATATAATTATATGCAGAGCCAGCACCCATAAATCTCATTACCTTACGATCAATATGATCTTCAAAATTAATTTTCGGTTTACCATGTACATGACTTTTTAAATTATATTCTTTATATTCTTCACTAAAGCTAATCCCAGAATTTGAATTAATTAATGATTTGTAAACTTCATCTTGATTATTTCCTAAACAAGAAACAATACCAACGCCAGTAACTACTACTCTCTTCATATCTAATTTTTAAATAATCCTACTTTTAAGTTTTTCGTACTATATATTTTTTTATTATCAATTAAAAGCATACCATCGGCAAGTCCAACTGAAGTTTCTCCTTTTTTCATGATTCTTTTTATTTCAATTATATATTTTGCTAATTTATTGTTACTTAACACTTCACCTGTAAATTTTACTTCACCAACTCCTAACGCACGCCCTTTTCCAGGATTACCAATCCATCCTAAAAAAAACCCTACAAGTTGCCACATTGCATCTAATCCCAAACATCCGGGCATTACAGGGTCAGTTTTAAAATGACAATCGAAAAACCACAAATTTTTTTTAATATCTAGTTCAGCTTCAACATAACCTTTATTATATGAACCACCATTTTCTGTAATTTTAGTTATACGATCAAACATAAGCATTGGTGGAGCGGGGAGTCTAGCATTTCCTGGCCCAAACATTTCGCCATTAGCACAAGATATTAATTCATCATATTCAAAAGAGTTTTTATTCATTATAAAGAGGTGCTTTATACTTGATGATATAATTTAATAAAACATAAATTAAAATATTATTTTATATTGATTTTGTGTTCATTTATAGCCCAAAGATGTTCTTTTTTAACCCATCCATTTATTTTAGGATTTCTTATTTCACACCATATTTGATTACATTTTTTTATAATTAATACTTGATAAACTTCCAGTTTAGCTTTTGGCTTTGAATAAATGGAGGGCGAAGAATGTACAACTTGATTGTCCTTTGTAGTTACAGTAGTTTTTATTTTAGATAATTGAGATATATGTATCCATCCTGTATCATTATCGTAATCCCTAATTTTTCTCCAATTGTAATGTTCATCAATAATTATAACTGGTAAATATTTTTTCTCGTATACGAATTTTATAGGATAATTCTTAGATGGCCCAAGTCTTACATTTACTTTGGTATTTTTTAAGCTTCTCACCTCGGATAATGCAATATTTGAAATAAAAATTAAAGTAGAACAAATAAATAGAAATTTACTCATGATTTTTACAAATTTTACTTATTTTAATTTTTACTTTCCTAAATAACAAATTTTCTAAATTAATTATAAGCACTTTACCTTTTAAATCTGAGGAAATACCGACGCTATTTTTAATAAGTTCGTTAGAAATAATTATACCAGCCAAACCGGTCACAGTACCTATAATCCCCTCATCTTGGCAACTCGGCACAATATTAGGCGGTCTTGGCATAAAACATCTAAGACAAGGGCCTGTCTTTGCAAAATCAAAAAAAAAGATATGAGCGTCAAATTGACTTACTGAACCAACGAATAATTTTTTTCTTTGTCTTAGACATTCATCATTAATATTTAATTTAGATATAAAGTTATCTGTTCCATCTATTATGTAGTCATAATTTTTTATAATTTTTTTAAGGTTTTGTTTATTTACCTTGATATCATAATTGTTAATTTTAATTTTTTTATCGATCATTTGAATTTTTTTTTTGGTCACAAAGACTTTTTTTTTCCCAATATCGAGCTGGTTAAATAATATCTGCCTATGTAAATTACTTTTATTAACTTTATCAAAGTCAATAATCCCAAATTCATAAATACCTGCTCTTGCCAGGTAAAGTGCTACAGGTGAACCAATCCCACCAACCCCGATAATAAGAACCTTTTGCTTTTTTAATTTGATTTGTCCTTGTATGTTTATTTTCTTTAAATTTATTTGACCCTTGTATCTTTCAATTTGGTCATTGGTAAGTTTCATTAATTCTTTCCAGTTGACCCAAAACCTCCCAGCCCCCTTGGAGTATTTGGTAGTTCATCAACTATTTCAAATTCTGTTTTTATTACTGGACAAATTACCATCTGTGCAATTCGATCACCATTCTTTATAACGAAATCATCTTTTCCTAAGTTAATTAAAATTACTTTAATTTCACCTCTGTAATCTGAGTCAATTGTTCCGGGCGTATTTAAAACTGTGATATTATTTTTAGCTGCTAATCCAGATCTAGGCCTAATTTGAATCTCTAAACTTTGGTCAATGGCTATAGATAGTCCAGTTGGTACCAGAACAGTTTCATATGATTTTACTATCAACTCATTCTCTAAAAACGCTTCAAGATCTAATCCTGACGAGCCGTTGGTTTTATATTCAGGAATATTTACGGCTTTGTTAAGCTTTTTAATTAGGGCTTTGGTTTTCATTAATTGAGAATTTTTTTATAATTTTTTGTACAAGTATTGCAGCGATTTCAGATTTATCTCGTTTAGTAATTTTTTCTATTTCATTACTTTTTTGTATTATTGAAACCTCATTTTTCATAGAGTTAAAACCGATAGATTTATCTGATACATCATTTGCAATTATCCAATCACAATGTTTTTGCTCAAGTTTTGTTTTGGCAAATTTAATTAAATTATTTGTCTCTGCCGCAAAACCAATTACTAGTTTTGGCCTAAGAGAGTTATGAGTACTTACAAATTTTAAAATATCTACATTTTCTTGTAATTTAATATTTAATTCACTGTTATTTTTTTTTATCTTAAGATTCTTCTTTTCTGTTCTAAAATCTGCAACGGCTGCAGAGAAAATTGCAATGTCTACAGGTAGACACTCTTTTACAGATTCAAACATTTCATTAGCAGTGGTAACTTTTGTAATGTCTAAGTTTTCATCAGTTTTTATTTCAGACGGCCCCAAAATTAATTTAGTTTGCACGCCAGAATCATTTAATTTCTTTGCAAGTTGATACCCTTGAATTCCAGAGGACTCGTTTGAGATATATCTGACTGGATCAATATATTCTCTAGTTGGGCCAGCAGTTACCAAAGCCTTTAATTTTATATTATTATTGAAATGATTTTTAATTGTAATTTCAATTTCGTCTAGACTCGCCATTCTACCCTCACCATATTCACCACAGGCCAATTCACCGACAGATGGACCAATGAAAATAAAATCTCTTGATTTAAGTTTTGAAACATTTAACTGAGTTGCTTTATTTTCCCACATTTTAACATTCATTGCAGGTGCAAAAAAAATTTTTTTATCTGAAGCTAGTATTACAGTATTAACAAAGTCATTTGCTGAACCATTGGCAATATTTTCTAAAATGTTTGCAGTTGCTGGAGCCACAAGTATTAAATCTGCCCATCTTGATAAAGCGATGTGGTCCATCTCTATTTCTTCATTTAAGTCAAATTTATTTTGATAGACTTTGTTCTTTGATAAAGATGAAATCGATAAAGGTGTTACAAACTCTTCTGCAGTTTTTGTCAAAATAGTCTTAACTTCAAAATTTTGTGATACTAAACTTCTAATAAGTTCCAAAGTTTTATAAGCAGCTATGCCACCTGAAATTATTAATAAAATTTTTTTTGAATTTTTCATAAACAGTTTAATTAAATATTATTAGTAATGATATTACTAGTAATAACATAAAAATAATAATGTTGTTTTGTTGATTTTTTATTTTTAATTTTTCGTATTCAAATTTTTTTGAAATCTCATTATTAGTAGCTACTGTTCCTGCAGCTAAAAGTTCCAGTGCCTTGGAGGCATTATCCATCATTGCTGGAAGCTCAGGTAATTTATCTATAACTTTTGAGGTAGTTTGAACTACTTGATTAAATTTAGCTTCAGGGCCAACTTCTTTTTTAAGCCAACCTTCTAATACAGGTTTTGAAATTTCCCATATATTAGCATCTTCATCCAAAGTTCTTGCAACACCCTCTACAACTACCATGGTTTTTTGCAAAAGCAGTAGCTGAGGTTGTGTAGCCATATTGAATTGCTCTGTAATCTCAAACAATTGGGCTAATAGTTTTCCTGCTGATATATTTTTAATGGACTGTCCAAAAATAGGTTCACCGATAGATCTTAATGCTTGTGAAAAAGATTCTTTAGATTGATCCTGTGGAACTAAACCTGCAACAAAATGAACGTCAGCAACTTTTTCATAGTCTCTTTGAATAAAACCATAAAGTATTTCAGCAAGATATTTTCGATTATCAACATCTAGTCTACCCATAATGCCAAAGTCTACTGGAATTATATTTCCCTCATTATCAACAAACAAATTACCCTGGTGCATATCACCATGAAAAAAACCATCACCAACAGCTTGCCTTAAAAAGTTTTGAATAATATTTTTTGCTAACTCTTTCTTGTTAATATTTTTTTCATCAATCTTACTAATATTTTTGATACTTATACCATCGACTTTCTGTGATGTTAAAATTCTTCTTGATGTAAAATCCCAATTTATTTTTGGAACTTTAAATTTTGGATCTGAAATAGTATTTTTTTTAAGCTCACTCGCCGCAGACCCTTCGAATCTTAAATCCATTTCAATCGTAGTAATCTCTTTAAGTAAATGCACAACTTCGATAAGTTTTAAACGTCTAGATTTAGGCAAAATTGCTTCAATAATAGAAGCAAACAACATTAACGCATCAAGTTCTTCATTAAATTTTTTCTCAATACCAGGTCTTAGTATTTTTATTGCAAAATTCTCACCCTCAATTTTTGCAAAGTGAACTTGAGCGATAGAGGCTGCCGCAACAGGTTTGCTTAAATCTTTAATTTTCAGGTATTTTTCTTCACCAATTTCTTCTTTAATACTTCTTTCAGCGATTGACATATCAAAAGGTGGAAGATCATCCTGAAGACTTTGCAATTCTTTGGCAAGATCATTGCCAACAATATCAGGTCTCGTACCTAAAAACTGACCAAGCTTAATAAATGTTGGACCAAGCTCCTTTAATGCATTAGCTAATCTTAAGCCAACACTTTTACTATCCAAACTTTTTTTTTGGAATGATGAAAAACCAAAGATTTTTATAAATATCCTAATAAGAAAATTTGGTTTATAAACCTCGTCAAAGTAGTCCAATGTTGACGACTTTGCTAGCGCTCTTCCAATTTTTAACAAAATGATTATTTTTTTAATCATTTAATTTCCATGCATAATGAATTGAAGCAATTCCACCAAAAATATTTTTAATATTTACATTCTTAAAACCAGCCTTATTTAACTTATTTTTAATTTCAGTCTGCGAATGAAAATCTTCAATACTTTGAACTAAATACTCATATGGATTAGAGTCTTGATTGAATATTTTACCGAAAAAAGGAATAGTTTTGGAGTATAGGTTATAAAGCTTACCTAAAATGGGCTTATTTACTTTATAAAATTCTAGACAAAAAAAACCACCACCTTTATTTAAAATTCTGTATGCTTCACTAAGAACGCTATCTATTTCAGTAACATTACGTAATCCAAAACTTATTAAATAAATATCGATCATTTGACTTTTTAATGGAACATTTTCTGCATAACTACAAATATGCTTAATATTTTTATAATTATCAAATTTTGATATATTATGATTGAGCATATTAAAATTCGGTTCAATACGGTATATTTTTTGATGTTTATTTTTTTTTAGTATTAATTGAGAAATATCGCCAGTTCCTGAAGCCATATCAACAATTTTATGCTCCAAATTAAGATCCAGACTATTAACAAATTTTTCTTTCCATAGTCTATGACTGCCAAACGACATTATATCATTCATTAAATCATAATTTTCATAAACATTATCAAAGACATTATTTACAAATTTTTTGTCTTTGTATTGATGAATATTTTTCATAATTTGTTAGATCTTTAGTTTATTAAAAATTAAATTATATGCCAGAACTTCCAGAAGTTGAGATAACAAAAAGAAGCTTAACAAAACAGATTCTACATAAAAAGGTTAGTAGTGTGACAATTATCAATCCCAAACTTAGATATAATCTTAACCCAGAAAAACTAACTCTTTTAAAGGGAAAAATTATAAAAAAAATTACTAGACGATCAAAATATATTTTAATATTTTTTAATGACCCAAATGTTTTGTTAATCCATCTCGGTATGACAGGTAGATTTTATTTTATAGGAACAAAGCAAAGAAAAATTGATACTAGCTTTTATAACAATACAAATATAATCACTAAACACGACCATTTAAAGATAGGATTTGGTACGTTTAGTCTTATTTATAATGATATAAGAAAATTTGGATTTATCAAAAAAATTGATAAAAAAAAAATCGTTACCGTTAATCATCTTTCTAGGCTCGGATATGAACCTTTAACAAAAAAATTTTGTTATAATTATTTAAAAAGTAAAATATTCAATAAAAAATCTTCAATAAAAAACTTGTTAATGAACCAATGTATTGTTGCTGGTTTAGGCAACATATACGTGAATGAGGCTTTGTATCTTTGTAGAATTCACCCTGAAAAATTTGGATGTAAAATTAAAGATGAGGAAATAAGAAAATTGATAAATATTATAAAAAAAATACTTAAAAATGCAATTACAGCGGGTGGGTCTACAATAAATAATTATCACAACTCTGAAGGGAAGACTGGCTCTTATCAAAAAAATTTTAAAGTTTATGATAGAGAAGGCAGAGAATGCCTTAGGAAAAGTTGTAATGGTAAAATTATAAGGATAATACGGTCAGGGAGGTCTATTTTTTATTGTCCAAAATGTCAAACATAGTATTGACCAAGGTCAAAAAAATTATATAACCTGCCATTCAAACGTAATGGCAAATACATCATCAGCAAAAAAAAAATCTAGAGTTATCAAAACAAAAACTGCAACCAATCGTATAAGACTTGGCAAATACAAAAGAGCTATCTCTGAGATAGAAAATACAATCAAAAGTGGTGATAAAACAAAAGCAAAAAAGCTTTTTAACAATTTTCAATCTAATTTGATGAAAGTCTCAAAAAAAGGTTCTATTAAAAGACAAACAGTCTCAAGAAAAATTTCAAGAACTGCAAAAAAAATTGCATTAATGAAATAAGTTTATCTATACTAAATAATAGAATTTAAATTCAACTTAACGTTTTAAATTTCAATCTAAGATTTTAATTTAAGATTTTTTCAATCTTAAAAAAAAAAATTCTTAAAATTTTCTTAAAATTTTTCTCAATCTAAAGTTGATTATTTTTTTTTCTTTTTTCTTTTTTTTTTGTTGCTTCAGCAATTAGATTTATCTAAAAGATAATTTCATGAAAAATTCATCAGCTTTGCAAATTAATGAAGATATAAAAAAAAATTGGGAAGTTGTTCAAGAAAAATTAAAAGAAAGCTATGGATTAGACGTTTACAAAAGTTGGATTCAAAATGTAGAGGCTAAAGGAATTGATTTTGCATCTCTAATTTTAGTTGTTAAAACAAGATTTGTAAGAGATTGGATCGTTTCTCATTACGCAGATAAAATTTTAGATCATTTTCAGAAATTAGATAATTCAGTTTCAAGAATTCAATTCGAAATTAACGAAATTTTTGATGAAAAGAGATCAACCAATATCTTAGACTTTGGATCTGGAACTAAAGTAATAGACCTAAAGGATACTAATTATGGGATTAATCGGATAGACCCAAGATTAAGTTTTGAGACCTTCGTGACAGGTGAGAGCAATCAATTAGCCTTTTCTGCTGCTAAAAGAGTAACGGAAAGCCTTGGTCACTATAATCCGCTTTATATTTATGGCGGTGTTGGTTTAGGTAAAACACATATTTTAAATGCTATTGGTAATCAGCTGAAGCAACATGATAAAAAAGTAATTTATTTGTCAGCAGAGCGATTTATGTATCAATTTGTCAAATCAATCAAAAATAAAGATACACATAAATTTAAAGAAATTTTTAGAAATGCTGATGTATTAATTTTAGATGATATCCAATTTATTAGTGGTAAAGAGGTAACTCAGGAAGAGTTTTTTTATACATTTAATAGTCTTTTAGAAAACCAGTCCCAGGTTGTAATTTCATGTGATCGCTCACCAAACGAATTAGACAGAATTCAAGATAGAATAAAATCACGCTTATCAGGTGGTCTCGTTGTTGATGTCCAGCCACCAGATATTGGTCTTAGGTTAGATATTTTGAAAAAAAGATGTCTCGCAGAAAAAAATCATTTTGGAAATGAAATTATGATTAATGACGAAATTTTATCATTTATATCAAATGAATTCAAATCAAGTATTAGAGATATGCTTGGTGTTTTAAACAGAATAATAGCATCAGCCAGAATTCAAAATAAGACACCAACATTGCAAGATGCGAAATTAATTTTGAAAGATCTTTTAAATAACATGCAGTCGGTAATAAGTATTGAAGATATTCAAAAAATTGTAGTAGCTTATTATAACTTATCTATGAATGATTTTTTATCTGCTAGACGATCAAGGCACATTGCTCGACCAAGACAAATTGCAATGTATTTATCAAAAAAACTTACCACCAAATCTTTACCTGAAATTGGAAGAAAATTTACGGGTAGAGATCATACTACTGTAATTCATGCAATTAAAAAAATTGAAGAATTAATGTCTAAAGACAGGCAGTTTGAGTATGAAGTACAGAGTATTACTGATAGAATAATCAAAAGGTAAGATGGAATTTAAGATTGATAGGGACGTATTCTTAAAATCATTAGCTCATGTTCAAGGTGTAGTTGAGAAAAAAAATACCCTTCCTATTTTGGGGAATGTAATGTTAGAGGCTAATGAGAACTTTTTAAAAATTACGGCAACGGATTTAGATATAATAATAACTGAAAAAATTTCATGTAACACAATTGTTGAGGGCTCTACCACAACAACGGCTCAAGTAATTTACGATATAGTTCGAAAGTTAAAAACTGGATCAACTTTACACCTTTCTTTGAAAGAGAATAATAGGCTAAAGTTAATTTCTGGAAAGTCAGATTTTAATCTAACATGCATTTCTCCAGATGAGTTTCCGGTTTTAGAAGATAATATGGATGAACAATATATTGAAGTTCCATCTTTTGAGTTTTTAAAAATTATTAATAAAACAAAGTTTGCGATTTCAAATGATGAAACAAGACATTATTTAAATGGTGTATATTTAGATAAAAATGAAAATCAAATAGTTGCTGTTGCTACTGATGGTCATCGATTGAGTAAATCAGCAACGGAATTTAAGGGTAAAAATGAATTTCATCCAATCATTTTACCAAAAAAAACAGTATATGAATTGTTAACAATCATAGATGAGGATTCGATCAATTTAAAAATATTATCAACAAAATCTAAAATTAAATTTTTATATAAAGAAATAGTACTGATCTCAAAAGTGATAGATGGCAAATTCCCTGATTATGATAAAGTAATACCCAAAGATGCTAGAGTTGACGCAAAAGCAAATGTTGATGAGTTTGTAAGCGCTTTAGATAGATTAAAATCTCTTTCTTCTGATAGAAAAGGTGTTATCAAAATTTCTTTACATAATGGAATAATGAAATTTTTAATTAATGATTCAGTTTCTGGAGATGGAATTGAGGAGGTACAAACACAATACAAAGGTCAGCCATTAGAAATTGGGTTCAACTCAAATTACTTAATAGATGTTGCAAGTGTTTTGGAGAGTAAAGATATTATTCTAATGTTAAAAGATGCTACTTCACCAATACAAATTAAAGATGAAAATGATATTTTAAGTACTTATATAATAATGCCGATGCGCGTGCTTTAAATAGTTTTAAATGTTAAGTATCGAAAAAGTAAATATTAAAAATTTCAAATCTTATAAAAACTACACACTTTCATTAGATAAAAACTTTAAACATATAGTTGTTTACGGAAATAATGGGGTCGGTAAAACAAATTTATTAGACGGAATTTCTTATTTTTCAAATAGAAAGGGTTTGAGAGGTAGTAATTTAGATGAAGTTCTACCAAATGATAGATTAAATGAAGTAGATACACATTTTAAAATTAAAATTAAATCATTAGATAATATATTCAATCTCACTTTTAAAATAATAAATGAAGATAACAAATTAAAAAAAAGGATCTTTTTAGATGATAAAAAAATATCATTATCAACAATAAAAAACTATATTAATATTATTTGGCTGTCACCATATATGGATAAAATTATGTATGAAGGCCAAACTTTAAAAAGAAATTTTGTTGATAAAATGATAATTCAAAATGATAGTTATTTTAATAAAATACTACTTAATTTTAAAAAAAATATTGCAGAGAGACTTAATATTCTCAAAAATTCAAAAGATGAAAAATGGTTAAATTTAATAGAGAAAAAAATTGCAAATAATATTTTCGAGATTTTCCATATTAGGCGTAATTATGCGAAAAACCTTAATGTTATCATAAATAAACAATTGAATAAATTTAAAAAAATTAGAATAGATTACAAAAATAAATTATTTCCAAATTTGGAAAATAAGGATGATCTAATAAACTTATTTTTAAATGAATTAAAAAATAAAAGGGAATTGGACGAAATTACCAAGCGAACAAATTTTAGTATAAGTTCTGATGAAATATATATTACGGATACTGAAAACAATATCAGCACTGATGCTTGTTCTACTGGCGAGCAGAAATCGTCGTTATTAACAATAATTTTGGCAAATTGTTGGAAATTAAAAAATGAAAATAAAAAATTTATTCTTTTGTTAGACGAAGCTACTTCTCACATAGATAGAGTAAACTTTAAAAAATTATTTGATGAAGTTGATAAATTTGATACTCAAATTTGGTATACAGGAACAGATAAAAACCTGTTCCAAGTTATTGAAAATAAAGGTTTTTTTATACATTTACAGTAATCTATAGCTCCATTTTTTCAATCAAAAATGATATAATACATCAACTTTAAACCCTAAAAATATTAAAAATGTCTACAGCTGCCACAAAAAAAAATAGTTACGGCGCAGATTCTATTAAAGTTTTAAAAGGCCTTGATGCAGTCAGGAAACGCCCGGGCATGTATATTGGAGATACTGATGATGGTTCGGGTCTGCATCACATGGTTTTTGAAGTTGTAGATAATGCAATAGATGAAGCTTTAGCGGGTTTCTGTAATACAATTACTGTCAAGATTAATAAAAATAATTCTGTAACAGTTTCTGATAACGGAAGAGGTATACCAGTAGAAATACATAAAACTGAAAAGATTTCTGCAGCTGAAGTAATTATGACCCAATTACATGCAGGTGGTAAATTTGATCATAAGACCTATAAAGTCTCGGGGGGCCTACATGGCGTAGGGGTATCAGTAGTAAACGCGTTATCAGAAAATTTAAAAGTTGATATATTTAGAGATGGTAAAAAATACTATATTGAATTTGAAAATGGTATTACAAAAGCTCCTTTAAAAAATGTTGGTAAATCAGATTTAAATGGTACAAATGTAACATTTTTACCGTCAAGCAAAATTTTTTCAAATACGGAATTTAAAATAGCTATTTTAGAAAATCGTTTAAAAGAATTGGCATATCTCAATAAGGGTCTTAAAATCGAGTTAAAAGATGAAAGGAAAGAAAAGGGAAAAAATTTAGTTTTCAAATTTGAAGGTGGAGTAAAAGAATTCGTACAAGACCTTAATAAATCAAAAAGCAAAATAAAAAATGGTGATAACGGAGTAGTATTAGAAGAGCCACTTTATTACCAATCAAAAAAGAATGATATCAATGTCGAGTGTTCTCTGCTTTGGAATAGTTCGTATAGTGAAAATGTTTTGTGTTTTACTAATAATATACCTCAAAGGGACGGAGGCACTCATCTATTAGGATTTCGTAATTCGATTACAAGATTAATAAATAAATATGCGAATGATTACGGTTTACTTAAGAAAGATAAAGTTACTATAGTAGGAGATGATGTACGAGAAGGTTTAATATGTGTTCTTTCAGTCAAAGTTCCTGACCCAAAATTTTCATCGCAAACGAAAGAGAAACTAGTTTCATCAGAAGTCAGACCTGTTGTCGAAACAATTACAAGCGAAAAAATATCTTTATGGTTTGATCAAAACCCTAAAATAGCAAAAGTAATAATTGGGAAAATTATTCAAGCAGCTATTGCACGCGAAGTTGCAAGAAAGGCAAGAGAAAATGTAAGAAGAAAAAATGCAATTGATATAACTAGCTTGCCTGGAAAATTAGCTGATTGTCAATCAAACGATATAACCAAAACAGAATTATTTATTGTAGAAGGAGACTCTGCGGGTGGATCAGCTAAACAAGGTAGAAATCGTGAATTTCAAGCTGTATTACCCTTACGTGGCAAAATTTTAAATACATTTGTTGAAAATAAAAATAATTTGGCAAATGGAAAAAAAGTATTTTCGAAAATGCTTTCATCAAATGAAATTGTAACCTTAATTAATGCTATTGGAACTGGAGTGGACCCGTTTGATCTTAGCAGATTAAGATATGGAAAAATTATAATTATGACTGACGCAGATGTTGATGGTTCACATATTCGAACATTGCTTTTAACTTTTTTTAACAATAAACCATTCAATGAACTAATTAGAAGAGGCCATATATATATAGCTCAACCGCCACTGTACAAAATAAAAACTGGAAAAACAGTGACTTATCTTAGAAATGATCAAGATCTTGAAAAATTAGCAATTAAAAATTCTATAGATAAAATTCAAAATATTGAATTTAAAAAAAACAAAGATTTTAATTTTGACAAAAATTTTATCAATCAATGTTATGAATTATATGATTTGATGAAATCGATCGATGGTGATCAAGAAATATTAGAACAACTAATCACAATTGGTGCTTTTACTGTAAAGGATAAAAAAATTCTGATCCTTGAAGATAAAAATAATAAAAAAAAGATTGGGGCTATTTCCGCGGTAGCTGAGCATTTAAACAGCATTTTGGAAAAAGATCAAACCAAATGGAATGGACTTTTTGAAGACAATTTTTTCATAATAAAAAGAGAATTTTATCATGAAAAGATAGAAAAAAAATTAAGTAGTAAATTTATGCAAAATGAAGTTTTGTTAAAAAAAATATCTAAATATAATAAAATTGCAAAAAATTTTAGTCAGAAATGTATTATAAGTGAGGGTGAAAAAAATTATGAGTCTAATTCATTTTTAAAATTTATGGAAAATATAATAGTAATTGGAAAAAGAAATTTAACGCTTCAACGTTTCAAAGGATTAGGTGAAATGAATCCAGATGAGCTCTGGGAAACAACTCTCAATCCTGAAAATAATTCATTGTTAAAGGTTAATTATTCAGATGTAAATGGAGAAGGATCTGCACCGTCAGTTGCTGATAAAGATATTTTTTATACACTTATGGGGGAGGACGTTTCTAAAAGAAAGAATTTTATAAATTCTAATGCCATAAATGTCATTAATCTAGACATTTAAAATATGTTTTTTAAAGAGCAAATAAATCCAAATAATCTTAGAATTACATTAGAAACATTAATCAATATTAGATGGATTGCCGTAATTGGACAATTCTTTACCGTTTCTTTTGTTTATTATGGTCTAAAATTTCAATTTCCGTATTTTGAAACTCTTGTATTAATTTCCTTATCCGCCTTGGTAAATGTCTTTTTAGAATTGAATAAGGCGCGGTTTGTAACAATTAATAATTTTTATGCTACGATCAGTATTTTTTATGACTTAGTACAACTTGTCATATTACTTTATATGACTGGTGGACTGTCAAACCCATTTTCAATTTTAATCATAGTGCCAACAACAATTTCTGTTACTTACCTTTCCAGGAGTAGTAGTCAGTTTATAGTGGCATGCTCCATTGTTTGTTCAACTATCATCGCAATATATCATTTACCCTTACCAACTCCTCAGGGCAATGAATTAAATTTACCAAACTTTTATGAATTTGGAGTTTGGCTTTCACTGACAATTGGGATTATTTTTTTAGGAAACTATGCTTATCAATTAAGTAGAGATAATAGAGTAAGAGCAAAAGCTTTGAATAAACTTGAGGAAGAACTCACAAATGAAAAGGTTATTAATTCAGTTGGAGGAATGGCTGCAGCTGCAGTACACGAACTTGCAACACCTCTTGCAACTATATCATTAGTTGGGAAAGAATTACAAAAGCAATTAATAGACAATAAATCTACTAAAGATGATATCAATCTTTTAATTAATCAAGCCTCAAGATGTAGCTCAATATTAAAGGATATCGCAGAAAGAAAACAGCAAGATCAGTTTATTTCCAATGTATCACCGAAAGAACTTATTAATGAAATTATTTTTTCATTGGAAAATAAATTAAACAAGGAAATTGTCGTAACAAACAAGTCACTGAATGAAAGACTCAAGATGTCTAAAAAAACGGAAATTAGCTATGCATTAAGAAACTTTATTGAGAATGCTTTAAAATTTTCAAAAACAAAGATTAATATAGAAATAAACCAGCAAAAAAAAAATACTTTGATAGTTATAGATGATGACGGTTCAGGATTTGATGAAAGTATTATATCAAGTCTTGGTCAACCTTATGTGAGCTCAGAAAAAGTGAGGAAAAATGTTCAGGGAATGGGCTTAGGTATTTTCATTTCAAAAAATTTATTAGAAAGATGTTCAGCAAAAGTAGAGTTTAGTAATAAAAAAAATGCTGGAGCAATGATTACAATAGAATGGACTAATTCTCAACTTGCAAATTTGTAAGATAACATTTTGTAAATTAATTTAGCTGTCAAAAAATCACATGCATGTAAATTTTGTTTAGGCGCTAACTCATTAATATCTGCCCCAATTACATTACTGTTTTTAAAAATGGATTTAAGTATATCCAGGGTATCATTCCAGAATAGACCGCCCGGTTCAGGAGTCCCAGTTGCTGGCATTAAACTACTATCGAAGCCATCAACGTCAAAGGTCAAATATACATTTTTATTTTTAACTAAATTTTTAATCGTTGTTATATTTTTTTTTGAAAAACCTTTTGACCAAAAAATTTTTATTCTTTCCTTATTTCTTTTAACGAATTCAAATTCCTCTTTGCATATATTTCGAATTCCTATGCCTATAATATTTACATTTTTAAAATCTAGACATCTCCTCATTGCACAAGCGTGCGAATTTTTATTTCCTAAATATTGATTTCTTAAATCAGCATGAGCATCAATTTGTATTATAGTCAACTTTGAATAATTTTTTTTGAATGATTTTATTATTGCTGGTGTTATGGAATGTTCGCCACCAAGAATTATTGGAAAGTATTTTAAATTTAAGGTTTTATTAATAATTCTAGTTAGTTGCTCTAGTGCTTGACCTAGATTTTTTTTTATTTTTTCTTCTTTTAGAGTCTTCAAGTTAAATTTTCTATAAGGTTCCTTTTTTAACTCATCGTCGAATAATTCTACCTGATGTGATGCTTTAATAATTTTTTTAGGGGCCATTTTTGTACCACCCTCATAACTCACTGTGTTCTCAAGACCAAATGGTATAACTAAAACTTTATTTTTACTTTTAATTTCACTAGAAAGACCTAAAAATCCATTAGACGATTTAACAGTTTTCA
>MDTE01092717.1_pt1 | contig 21494 bp, 19 predicted proteins | sample 811231 | NCBI WGS metagenome assembly MDTE01 (sample SAMN05326651, study PRJNA326480) | marine metagenome | isolation source: seawater | place: Indian Ocean: Red Sea | collected 2010
AAAATTTTTCTCTATAAGACTTTTACCTACTAAAAAAGGTAAATCTCCTCCACCAACTATTATTCCTATGTTAGTCATTACTATATCTGCATAATCCTCTTTTTTCTGAAATTTTAATGAAATCAATAATTTCTTTTATTTCAATTATATTTTTTTCTTCTTCAGATAAATTTAATATATTTTTTTCAATAGAACTGGAATCGTCAAAAATAAATTTTATGCATTTATTTATTTTCTTTATTTCAGATGTTTGCTTGCCTTTTCTTTTTAATCCAATTAAATTAATACCCTTCAAATTCGATCTTATACCTGTATACAAACCATAAGGTATAATATCTTTTTCTACACCACTCATACCGCCAACCATTGCAAATTTTCCAATTTTAACAAATTGATGTATTGCCGAATTCCCACCAATAATTGCATTTTCAAAAATTTCAACATGTCCTGCTAATGTAGCATTGTTTGCTAAGATAACGTTTGATCTAATTTTACAATCATGTGCAACATGCGAACTAACCATAAACAAACAATTATTTTCTATTATAGTTTTTAAACCACCACCCTCAGTACCTGGATTAATAGTTACATTTTCTCTAAACTTATTATTATTTCCTATTTGTAAAAAAGATTTTTCACCTTTAAATTTTAAATCTTGAGGATCAGAACCTATAGATGAAAATGGATAAAAGATATTGCCATCTCCTATAGTTGTATTTCCAGTAACATAACAATGTGAAATCAGGGTATTATTTTTTCCTATTACTACCTTACCATCGATATAGCAGTAGGGCCCAATATTTACTGAAGAGTCAATTTTAGCATCTTTCGATATTACTGTTGTAGGATGTATCATAAAAAAATTTTAAATATTCCAAATACAAAATTTATAAACTAATTAATTGTTTCAAATTATTTCTTATATGTAATCATTGCAGAAAACTCTGCTTCACTACATTTGATGCCATTTACAGATGCTGTGCCATAAAATTTATATACATTAATTACTTTGTTTACATAAGAGACTTCAAATATAATTTTATCATCTGGTAAAACAGGTTTTCTAAATTTTGCTTTGTTGATATTCATAAATAATACTGATTTATCTTTATATTCATTTAAATCATAAGATACTACTATTCCTGCTGTTTGAGCTAAGGCTTCAACTAAAATGACACCAGGAACAATTGGATTGTTGGGGAAATGACCTTGAAAGAAAAAATCATCTTTCTTAAATATTTTTGATGATGTACCTTTTTTTCCAGATTCAATAACTTCACATTCATCGACAAATAAAAAAGGAGGTCTGTGTGGTATTAAATTTTTAATTTCTTCAATATTTAATTTCATTATAATTTATTAAACTTAATAGTATTAATTTTCCATTTTTTTATATCTACAGCAGGAAAACCAGCAACTATAGAATGATCTTTAAGATTTTTAGTAACTCCACTTTTACCTGCAATAGTTACATTGTTACCTATATTTAAATGACCTGATATAGCTGTTTGTCCACCTACTAATAAATTATCACCTATTACAGTGCTTCCAGCAATCCCGCATTGAGCTGCTATAATTGCATTTTTACCTATTTTAACGTTGTGAGCAATTTGTATTAGATTATCCAATCTACTTCCATCACCAATTGTAGTTGATCCAAAATTAGCTCTGTCAATAGTGGAGCTAGAGCCTATATGAACTTCATTGCCAATTTCAACAAAGCCAAAATGTTGAAAGGTAACTTTAGTTCTACTTTCAAATCCAAAACCTCCTCCACCAATAACTACATTAGATTTAATAAAGCAATTTTTCCCAATCTTAGCATTTGAAATACTGCAATTAGGTCCAATAAATGTATTATCATCAATTGTTACATTTGGACCTATTACAGCATTTTCAGAAACTATAACATTTTCATTTATCAATACATTTTCATTAATATTAGCAAAAGAATTAATTTGAACATTTTTCCCAATCTTAGTATTCTTTTTAATAAAAGAATTTTTGCTTATTTTTCCATTTGATTCAAAGGAATCAAAAAATAAATTACTTAAATGAGCAAATGCTAAGTAAGGATTCTCAACTAAAATTGGAAGACAATTATTAGGAAGTAAATCAACATTTTCTAATTTAATAAAACAAGCCTTAGCTTTTGTTAATTTTAAGAATGGTAAATATTTACTGTCATTGAAAAATATTATGTCATTTTTTTTAGCATCGATAATTGAATTTAGAGATTCAAATTTTTCACTATCTTTAATTTTTGATTCAATTTTTATAGACTTTTTAAGTAGGTAATTTTTAATTTCTATATAATTATAACTAGTCATATTTAATTATTAAAATTAAATTTTATATTTAGTTTTTCTAAATTATCAATTATTTCATTAGTTAAATCTATATTATCTGAGATCATAAAATAATTTGTTTCAGTTAAAATCAAATCTAAATTTCTATTTTCTGCAATATTAGTGACTATTTTAACTACTTCTTGAATTAAAATTTGCTCATTTTCTTCAATAATCTTTTTAGTTTTTGACTCTATTGTGTTAACTTTTAAATTAAATTCATTTATTTTGTTATTATAACTATTGACCAATTTTTCTAACTCTGTTTGGTCTAAAATTAATCTTTCAGAATCAATTTGTTTTTTTAATTTATCTATTTCATTTCTTTCATTATTTAATGATTCTATTGTGTCATTTTTATTATCAACAATAGTTTTAATTAAATTTTGAAATGCAATATTATTCTCAAAAATCTTATTTAAATTGATTACACCTATATTATTTGCAAATACTTCAAAAGAAATCAGTAAAATTAAAATTGAAATTATTTTATAAAAATAAAATAAATATTTTTTTATCAATTTAAATATCCAATTGAAAAAGTGAACATTCTTTTTATATCTTCAGGTTCATCTTCTATTGGAAACCCCCAATTAAAGCCAATAGGACCAATGGGAGAATAATAATGTAAACCAAATCCATAAGATGCTCTTATTCCTTCATTATTGTATGTAGGTGCATTTTTATTTGACCAGACTTTCCCTATATCAGTAAACAAGTTTACATATATAGGATTATCAGAAAATTTATCCAAAGGTCTCAAAAGATCAAACTTAGCTATAGCAACATTATTTCCACCAATATAGGATGATGCTGAATCTCTTGGCCCAGCTCCGTAACTATCAAATCCTCTTAACCATCTACCACCTAATGAAAATTTTTCATCATTATCAATTGTTTCATTTTGAAAAGATACTACATTTCCTAGCAAGCTCTGTAACGAATAAATATTTCCATTTATCAAGTAGTACTTTCTAAAATTTATAGTATTTTTGGTAAATCCATCAGTTGAATTAGTTACAGGAGATATTGTGTTAGTAAAATTAGTATAATCACCCTCGGTTGGTTTAATTAAGGAGTCTAGTCTATTAAAAGTAAATGTATTATTAAGGTTAAATTGAGCATTTGATCCATCTAAATCCAATATCGATGTTGAGACTTTATTTTTATCAGTAATTTCATAATCTTTTAATGAATAACCTAAAGTTACCCTATGAGATAAATTATCCAAAAGTTCATAATCAAGTCCAATCTCAGTGTTAAAATTATCTAGTTTATAAGATGAAGAACTGCTTCGGTCATCATTTGTATACTCAATATTATAAATTAGATTAAATTTTTTATCAAATATATATGGCTCAACAAATCCTAACTTATATTTAGAGCTGCCTGAAGAATTATTGAATGTAAAATTCACTGCTCTACCTGTTCCTTGAAAATTATTTTCTTTTAATTCAGCTACAAAAGTAGCCCCATCATAAGAATTAAAACCTAGGCCGACTTGAAAAGAACCAGTAGATTTTTCTTCAACTTTTACACTAACACTATCATCTTCATTTTTTTCAATATTTGCACTATTTAATATACCTAACCTATTAATATTTCTAATTGATTTACTAATTAGAATATCATTTATAGCATCTCCTTCTGAAAATTCTAATTCCCTCCTAATAATACTATCCTTAGTTCTCGAATTACCAATAATATCAATATTGGTAACATAAGAAGGCTCAGTAGAATTAATATCAAATAAAACAGAAACAAATTCATTTTCAACTTTTTCAAATAATGAAATTTCAAAAAAATATAAACCCTCATCAAAAATATAATTTGAAAGATCTGATTTTATATCATTAAGAAAATTTTCATCGTATACCAATGCCTCTTTTAATTTTTCTTTAGAGTAATTTAATTCTAAAATAGAATTTAAATCTGCTAGTTGTGACTCATTAAAGATTTGATTGTCTTCATTAATATTGATGGATTTAATATAATATTTAGAACCCTCATTAATATTAAAAAATACATCAAAATAATTACTATTTGGGTCAAATTCAAATTTCATATCTATTTTAACATTTCTAAATCCATTATTTTGGTAATGATTTAACAGTCTAACCAAATCATTATTCAAAACATTAATTTTAAAATTACTATTAAAAATAAAATTTAAATAATTTCTTTCTCTTGATTTGATTTGATTTAATAATTGACTTTTTGAAAAAAAATCATTTCCAACAAAATTTATTGTTCTGATTTTAGATATTTTACCTTCATCAAAAGTGAAATATATATCAATTTCATTTAAATCATTAGTAACAACTTCATAGTCAACATTAATTGAATTATATCCAAAAGATTTATATAAATCATAGTATTGATCAATAGTCCTATTAACGTTAATTTGATTATAAATATTATATTCATTATTATTTTGAAAAATTTTTAATAAAGTATCTTTTTTAAATCTTTTATTTTTTTTAAAATGAACTTCTTTGAAAATTGGATATTCCTTTAATTTAATAACTAAAGAATTATCTAATGAAGATATTTCTATGGATTCAAAATATCCAGAATTGTTTAGTTGTTCTATTAGGTTACTTTTGTCCAAATCATCAATGTTTTCTGGAAGGTTGTCTAGAAGTGATAAAACAATATCCTGATCAATGTATTCATTACCTATTATTTTAATCGGAAAGTTTTGTGCTCCAATATTAAAAGAAAGAAATATTGCTATAATAAAAATTAAATATTTGTTTTTAAGTATCATTTTAATAAATCTAGTTTTCTTTTAATAATTTTATGGAATTTTATAACATTTTTTACATTACTTAATGGCATTTTTAAATCTAAAGATAAATATTTATCAACATATTGGCTAATATCGGTAAATTTAATTTTTCCATGTATAAATAATTCTACAGCATTTTCATTAATCACATTAAACATTACCTTCTTAATAACAGATTTTTTATTCATTTTTTTATAAATATTATAAATTGGAAATAGTTTTTCATCAGGGGGACTAAAATTTAAATTTAGATTTTTGCTTAGTGAAAACTTTGATTGCATTTTAATTTTTTTGTTGTTCGCCATAGAAAGAAAATTAATAATTAGAATATCCATATCATTATAAAAATATACAAATATTGAGGTGCCATTATTATACTCTATAATTGAATGAATAAGTGACTCAGGATGAATCAATATATCTAGTTTTTCATAAGGAATATTAAATAAATAATGTGCTTCAATTAGTTCTAAACACTTGTTTGCTAAAGTTGCAGAGTCAATACTATTCTTGTATCCCATTTTCCATTTGGGGTGTTTAATTGCTTGACCAAATTTAACTTTCTTCAATTGTTTAATATTATAATTTAAAAATGGTCCGCCAGATGCTGTTAAATAGATTTTTTTTACTTTATTTAAATCTGTTTTATTATTTGAAAAAAAATCAAATAAAGAAAAATGTTCAGAGTCAAGAGGAAAAAAAATTGTATTTTTTTTAAAATTATTATTTTTAAATAAATGACCGATTGAAACAATGGTTTCTTTATTCACTAAACCTAAAAATTTTGTATTTTTTAAAATAGATTCAAAATAATCTAATGCTTGATAACCAGATATAGATAAAATTGTTATTTCTGTTTTTTTGGTTTTTAAAAAAATATTTAAATCTTTATATTCAATAATTTTTATTTTATTATTTATATTATTTTTAATTTTGTTTATATAAATTGAATTTTTAATACAAACATATTTTGGACTATATAAATTACACTGCTTGATTAATTTATTGTAATTATTATTAGCAACTAATAAATTAATTACAATTTTAGGAAATAATTTACTAATTAATTTTAGAGATTTATCACCAATGATTCCTGTTGATCCAAATATATTTATCTTCATTTTATCAAACCAAAGAATAATAAAATATAAATTGATAGAATAAATGAATCAAACCTGTCAAAAAACCCCCCATGGCCAGGTAGATAACTACTTGAATTTTTAATATTAGATAATCTTTTTAGATATGATTCAACAATGTCACCAATAAAAGAAAATAAAATCAAAAAATTAATAAACAAAATTGTAAATAAATTTAATTCATAAAATTCAATTGCATACAAAATAGAAAATATGTTTGAAAATATAATACCAAAAATTAATCCTTCCTTAGTTTTATTAGGACTTATATTTGGTAAAATTTTATTTTTTCCAAATTTTGATCCAAATAAATATGAAAAAATATCAAAACAAACAATAGTTAATAAAAATAAATTAAAAACAATAAAATCAAAATATAGAAAAAAATATAAACAAAAAATTAAAAAAGATGAGAATATGTATGTAATACTAATTATTTTTTTTTTAAAATGATGAATAATTTCAATTGAAACTAGTAAGTAAATTAGAGCAACAAAAATTAATAAATAATTTGCACTAGTTGTATAAATTAATAAGTATATAAAAATAAAAATTAGACTAACTAAACCTCTAAATAAAAAATTTTTATAATCCATAATTTCTATTGATTTGTTTAAAGTTTTTTATAATTTCATCTAACTCTTTTAAACTTAAGTCTGGCCATAATGTATCAATAAAGTTTAACTCTGTATAAATTAAGTTTTTTAAAATAAAATTACTTAATCTTTTATAGCCGCCAGTTCTAATTAATACATCTGGATCGGGTTGAGCATTTAAATAAAAATAATCATTTATTTTACTTTCATCGAAATCTTTATCTGAGGTTGATAAGATTTTTTTTATTACGGAATATAATTCATTATTAAATCCATAATTAAATGCTAAATTTAAAGTTAAATTATAGTTTTTAATATTTTGAGTCTCAAGCTCTTTAATTAATGATATTATATCATCTGATAGATTGACTTTTTCACCTATTACATTAACTTTTATTTTTCCTATATTATTAATTTTTTCAATAAATTCCCTAAATGTAATTTTTGCTAAATTTATAAATGATTTTTTGTTTGATCTCTTGATATTTTCTGTAGATAATAAAAACATAGTGACGTATTCAATTTTATTTTTATAACAGTATTGAACTATTTCATATATTTTATTTATACCTTTTTTGTATCCTTCTGTTTCATTTAAATTATTTCTCCTAGCCCATCTTTTATTACCATCTAGAATAAAGGAAATATGATTTAATGAAATTTTATTCAAAGAATTAAACTGTTAAAATATCTTTTTTCTTTTTTTCGTAAATTGAATCAATTTTTTTAATATATTGATCAGTGATTTCTTGAATTTTATTTGAATTTTTCTTTAACTCATCTTCTGAAGTTTTATTTTCTTTTTTTTCATTTTTTTCATTGTCTATAGCTTCTCTTCTAATATTTCTTATAGATACTTTTGCACTTTCTGAATATTGTGAGGCCACTTTAGTTAATTCTTGTCTTCTTTCTTCGCTAAGTTTTGGAATAGGCAACCTAATTAATGTCCCATCAGATTGTGGATTAATACCTAAACTTGATTCAATGATTGAGTTTTCTATACTTTTTATTAAATTACTATCCCAAACTTGTATAGTTATAGTACTTGGATCTGGGACACTAATATTTCCAAGTTGGTTAATTGGAGTCTTTGAACCGTATGCATCAACTAGAACATTATCTAAAATCGTTGGATTAGCTCTTGAGGTTCTTAAAGATGATAACTCTTTCTCAAAATGAGTAATTGAGCTATTCATTTTATTATTTAATTCGTCAAAATTCATATTAATTTATAATACTATATACTCCCTTGCCTTTTAAAGCATTTAATATAGAATTTTTCTTAAAAATATTTGTTATTAAAATTGGAATATTTGACTCTTTAGCTAAACTAATAGAAGTAGTATCCATTACTCTTAAATCTTTGCTAATAACTTCATGATATTTTATTTTTTTATATATTTTGGCATTCAGGTTTTTAACAGGGTCAATATTGTAAATACCATCAACTTTCGTAGCCTTAACTATTGTTGAACAATTTAATTCAGACGCTCTTAAAGAAGCAGCTGTATCAGTTGAAAAAAAGGGGTTACCTGTACCTGCAGCAAAAATGACAACTCTTTTTTTCTCAAGGTGTCTAATAGCTTTTCTTCTAATATAAGGTTCTGCAATTTGTGACATTGATATTGCTGATTGCACTCGAGTTGGTACTGATATTTGCTCTAGAGAGCTTTGTAATGATAATGCATTCATAATAGTAGCTAACATACCTATATAATCTGAAGTAGACCTATCTATGCCTTGTGATTCACCTTTGATACCCCTAAATATATTACCACCACCAACAACTATACAAATTTGATAATTTTTTTTAAAAATGTTTTTTATTTCATTAGAAATAAAACTTAATACTGAAACATCTATTCCAAATTTTGATTTACCTAATAAAGCCTCACCAGAAAGTTTAATTAATATACGTTTTTTTATCATTAGTTAAGTAGCAGTAATTTATAGTCTGTTAGTTCAAAATTACATTCTTTAGGTAATTCTTCAATAACATTTTTTACTGTTTTATCAGGGTCTAGAACATATTTTTGATTTAATAAAGTTGATTCTTCAAAAAATTTTTTCATTTTACCTTCTAAAATTTTATTAATAACATTTTCAGGCTTTCCTGAACTTTTGATGCTTTCTGTTTGAAAATCTTTTTCTTTTTTAACTGTATCAGGATTTAATAATTCAATATCCATAGCCTCAGGTTTTGAAGCTGCTATATGCATACATAAATTTCTTGAAAACTGTTTAATTTCATTATTATTATCTAAGGTTTTGTAAACAACAACAGATATAATTTTACCTAAATTTGATTTATATGGATTATGTACATAATGATTTACATGGAAATTTTCATGATTAATTATCATTAAATCGCCTAAGATAATATTTTCTCCAATGACTGAAATAGTTTCTTTGAATAAATCAGAAATCTTTTTTTCTTCATGTTCATAATCAAGGAAAGTATTAATATTTAAATTTGCATCTACATTTAATGCAATATTTCCAATCATATCTACAAAATTTAAAAATTTTTCGCTTTTTGCAGCAAAATCAGTTTCTGAATTAATTTTAATTATGATTGATCTATTATCTTTTGAATAAAATCCTACGGCTCCCTCTTTTGCTTCTCTGTTAGATTTTTTTGAAGCTTTAGAAAGTCCTTTTTTTCTCAAATAGTCTATTGAATTATCTATATCATTATTATTTTCAATTAAAGCTTTTTTGCAATCAACAAATCCTGCACCAGTAATTTCTCTAAGATTTTTTATCAAACTTAATAAATCATTCATTTAATTATCCTTAAAATTTTATTTATGTTTTTGCTTCTGCTGATTGTTCAATAAATTCTTTATTATTCGCTGAGGCTTCTTTTAGAGTATTTTTAAAATATTCGGCATATAAATTTATTGACCTTATTGCATCATCATTACCTGGAATTAAATAATCTATTGGATCTGGATCTGCATTACTATCAACAATTGCTATAATAGGTATATTTAGTTTCTTGGCTTCTAAAACTGCTATTTTATCTTTAACTATATCAAATATTACAATTAAATCTGGTTTACCTTCTAAATTTTTAATACCTCCTAAATTAGATATTAACTTATCTCTTTCTCTAGAAAGTTCTAAAAGCTCTTTTTTAGATAGACTATTCATTGATTCATTGTCTTTAAATAAATTTTCTAAATCATCTAATCTTTGTATTGAATTTGATATTGTTTTCCAATTAGTTAAAGTTCCACCTAACCATCTTTTATTAATGTAATACTGATTATATTCACTTGCAATTTCTTTTACTATTTCACTACATTGTTTTTTTGTTCCAACAAATAATACTTTTCCAGATTTATTTACAGTTTCATAAAGCTTAACTAATGCTGAATTAATAGCATCAAGAGTAATTCTTAAATCAAAAATATGTATATTATTTCTTACTCCAAATATATATTGTTCCATTTTTGGATTCCATCTTCTAACATTGTGACCAAAATGGACTCCAGATTCTAAAAGATCTTCAATCTTTACTTCGGGTAAATTCATAATTTCTCTCCGGTTAAACCTCCACAGAAATAAAAACACCGGTTTTTTCTGTGTGCTAGTTTTAGTTAGCGTCGAAATAAATAAAAAACAAAAATAATCAAGTTAAATCAATAGAATAATCTAATTTTTTTGAATTTTTAAGACTATCAAGCTTTGTGTATGATTTTAAACTATATTTTTGATTAAGATTTAGCGTAATTAATTTATTGTCTATATTTGTATAAATATAAATATTTTCTTTTGATTCGTTATTCAAATTCAATAATTCATTTTTAGTTTCATTGAGGATTTCAAGTGATGTATAAATATTAATTTTTTTGTTAAATTGATTAAAATAACTTTCAAAATCAATAATTTTTTTAATTATATATCTAGTATCTTGATTATTTCGAATAGCTTCAATATCGAATAAACAAACATTTCCTTCTTTAATTAACGATCTAAATTTATATAAATTCTCACTAAAAATTGTTAATTCGAATTGTTCTGCAATTGTTGATACAGTAATAAAAGCATATTTTTTACCATCTTTATTTGACCTTTCCTTTATATCTAAAATAGATCCAGCAACTTTGAAATTTATTTTATTTTTTTCAGATTCAATTGTTTGAATATCTGTTATTTCCTGTGTTTTAAAAAAAAGAGATGGATATAAAGAAAGAGGATGAGATGAAAAATAAAAACCTATTACCTCTAATTCATTTTTTAATAAATTACCAACTTTCCAATCATTAATATTTTGAAAAAATAAATTTTTATCGTTGAATTCTATTTTTTCATCAGCAAACAATAACGTTTGATTAATTTCATTTTTGCCATTTGAAAATAATTCAACAAATCGTACAACATTTTGAAATAATTTTGCTCGATTTAGTTCAATACAATCAAAGGAACCTGATTGAATTAATTTTTCCAATTGTCTTTTATTTATAACTTCAGTTTTTAATCTTTGCATAAATGAAATAATGTCTTTGTAACTTCCATTCTCTTCTCTCTCTAAAATTAGACTTTTCATTGACTTTATTCCTACTCCTTTAATTGCTCCAAGCCCAAATCTTATACATTTTTCTTTTTTATTATCTTTTTCAATTGAAAAATATTCTTGTGACTTGTTTATATCTGGCTTCAAAAATTTTATGTTCAATCTTTCCAGTTCTTTTTTAAGCAAGATAATTCTGTCAGTTCTATCAATTGAATAATTCAAAGTTGTAGTAATAAATTCATGAGGAAAATTTGATTTCAAAAAAGCTGTTTGATAAGCAATCATTGCATATCCAGCTGCATGACTTTTGTTAAAGCCGTAACCTGCGAATTTATTGACCAAATCAAATATTTTTGAAGATTCTATTTCAGTAATATTATTTTTTAAAGCACCTTCTATGAATCTATTTTTTTGTAAATCCATTTCCTTTTGAATTTTTTTACCCATAGCTCTTCTTAATAAATCAGCTTCACCTAAAGAATACTTTGAAAGAACTTGCGCAATTTCCATTACTTGCTCTTGGTACACAATAATCCCATATGTTTCTTTTAGCACTTGTTCCAAAAGTGGGTGTAAATATTCAATTTTTTCTCTACTATGTTTCCTATTACAATAAGAAGGAATGTTATCCATAGGACCAGGTCTAAATAATGCTACTACTGCTATAATCTCTTCAAATTTGTTTGGTTGCAATTGCCTTAAAACACTTCCCATACCAGCGCTTTCTAACTGAAATATTCCTACAGTTTCTCCTTTGCTAAGCTGTGAAAAAGTTTTACTATCATCCAAAGGAATTTTTTTAAGATCAAAGTTTGGATTTTCTATTTGAATTAACTTAACACAATCTTTTATTATAGAAAGAGTTGTAAGGCCTAAGAAATCAAACTTGATTAAACCTGCTTTTTCAACATATTTCATTGAAAATTGTGTAGCATTTACATTTGTATTTGGATCTTTGTAAAGAGGTACTAAGTTAGAAATTTTAGTATCTCCTATAACTATACCAGCTGCATGGGTGGAAGCATGCCTATGTAAACCCTCTAATTTAAGACTAATATCAACAACATTGCTCAATCTCTCATCATTACTAATTGCTTCTTTTAAATTTTTTTCATTTTCTATAGATTCTTTTAAACTCAAAGGATTAGCTGGATTATAAGGAATTAGTTTTGCGAATTGATCCACTTCACCATAAGGTACCTCAAGTACTCTTCCTATATCTCTTACAGCTGCTCTTGATGCTAAAGTACCAAATGTAATTATATGTGCGACACATTCTTTTCCATATTTATTATTAACATACTCAATTACTTCATCTCTTCTATTTTGACAAAAATCAATATCAAAATCTGGCATTGAAACTCTTTCAGGATTCAGAAAACGCTCAAAAAGAAGTCCATAATCTAATGGATTTAAATCAGTGATACCTAAACTCCATGCTACTAAACTTCCTGCACCTGATCCCCTTCCTGGACCTACAGGTATGTTATTATTTTTAGCCCAATTTACAAAATCAGAAACAATTAAAAAATAACCTTCATATCCCATTTTAATTATAATATTTAATTCATAATCTAATCTTTTTTTGTATTCTTCTATGTTGTGCAAATTATGATTATCAAACTTTTTCTTAAGACCTTCTTTTGAATTACTAATAAGTAAATCCTTTTCTGTTAACTCATTATCATGATGAAACTTTGGTAACCTAGGATTTATTTCAACAGGAAAATAATTACAATTTATTGCTACATTGAAATTATTTTCAATAACTTCAGGAACATCATTAAATAACTTAAGCATTTCATGATTATTTTTAAAGTATAAATTCGGGTTTGAAGATTTTCTTTTAGAACTATTAATAGTAGTTTTTTGAGCTATACATAAGAGAGCATCATGAGCACTATAATCTTCTTCATTCTCAAATTTGATATTGTTTGTACCTATTAACGGAACATTGAATCTATTAGATAATTCAATAAAATAATTTTCAAATGAATTAATTTCACTTTCTTCTATACGCTGTAATTCAAATAGTAAATTTGTGTCAAAAATATTTAATAATGATTTTAAAAATGGTTCAATTAAATTTACCTTTCTATTGTTGTGAAGAATTAATAAGGGATTAAATTCACCACCTAAAAAACAAAATAAGCCTTCACTATATTTTTGAATATCATTTAAATATATCCCAATAGGGTAATTTTCAGACACATGGCATAAAGATGTTAAATAAAGAAGATTTTTATATCCTTTTTCATTCTTAACTAAAAAAGTTATTTGGGAAACTTTATCTTTATAATTAACATCTAGAATATTTATTGATGCACCTATTATAGGCTGAATTCCATTTGAGGAGCACTCTAATGAAAACTCTAAAGCTCCGAACATGTTGTTATTATCAGTTAGAGCTATGGCGGGCATATTATTTTTTTTTGCTAAATTAACTATGTTTTTAATTTTAAGAGCACTTTCTGAAAGCGAATATGAAGAGAGTGTTCTTAAATGTATAAAAGGTTTATTCATTTTACTGCATCTAAACAGGTGTTACTTAATTTAAATATACTATTTGCTTTTTTAGCAAAATAATTATTGTGTGTTACATAAATTAAGCATTTATTATTTTTTTTAATATATGATAGAAAAAAAGTAAAAATTTCATTTGCAGTTTTTTCATCTAAATTCCCTGTCATTTCGTCTGCAAGAATCAATTGAGGATTATTAATTAAAGATCTAGCTATTGCTACCCTTTGTTGTTCACCCCCTGAAAGTTTAAGAGGTTTGTAATACATTCTATCTTTAAGTCCAAATACTTCTAATAAATTAATCGCAATTTTATATCCATCAGATTTATTAGTATTAATTAAATATGGGAGTACAATATTTTCTAAAACATTTAATTCTGGAATTAAATGAAAAAATTGATGGACCAAACCAATTGAATAACCTCTAGTAAAATTTAGTTCATTTTTATTTAATTTTTTAGTATCTTTATTGTTAAATTTGTACTCTCCTTCAAAATTCATATCTAATAAACCAATTATATTTAAAAGAGAAGATTTCCCAGATCCTGATGGGCCCATTATAGAAACAATACTGTTTGTTTTTAATTCTAATGAAAGATTATTTAAAACAATAATATTATCATCATTTACTTTATAAGATTTACTTAAATTTTTTATTGAAATTAATTTTGTATCTCTCATTCGCTTCTTATTGTTTGAATTGGATCAACTTTTGCCGATCTTATTGCAGGAAATATTGTTGAAATAATACTTATTAAAATTGATGTTACAAAAACCACAATAACTTCTTGAATATTAATTTCAGATGGTAATGAAGATAAATAATAAATCTCTTCCGCAAAAAGTTTAGTATTTAAAATTCTTTCTAAAAATACCTGAATATATTTAATATTTATTGTAAAAATTATTCCAATGATAACGCCTAAGCTAGCACCAACAAGGCCAATTAAAATTCCAATAGTAAAAAAAATTTTTAAAATACTTAAATCACTTAGTCCAAAAGTTTTAAGTATACCAATGTCCTTATTTTTTTCTTTAACAAAAATAATTAGTCCTGAAATAATATTCATTGAAGCAACAAAAATAATCAATGTCAGAATTAAAAACATTACATTTTTTTCAACTTTTAAAGCATTAATTAATGCAGAATTTTTATCTTTCCAGGTAACAGAGTATAATCCTAAGGTGTTATTATAAATTATTTTTTTAATTTTATTATTTAATTTTTCTATATTTTTTGGTTGATTTGCAAATATTTCTATTTGATTATAATTTTTATTTTCTAGCATTAATAATTTTCTAGATAAGCTTGCATTTATAAATATTAAATTTGCATCATATTCATAAAGACCAAAATCAAAGATGCCTACTATTTGTAAAGTTTTAAAGCTTGGAATATTGCCTAAAATTGTAATATTTGATTTAGGTATTGCTAATTTAATTTTGTCACCTACCCTCACGTTCAATGAAGAGGCTAGTGAATCTCCAATGATAACTTCATTTAGTTTATTTTTAAAATAATTACCGTCTTTAATAGCATTGTAGAGATAATGATCCTTATCTTTATAATCATATCCTCTTATTAGTACTCCTTTAGAGACTTCGTTTTTAATAAGTAAACCATTTGTTTCAATCGATCTTAAAAACATATTAAAATCATTTTGATCTAATTCATTTTTAATAATTTCTACTGAATTATTATTTATTGAACCTGTAGAAGAATAAATATTTAAATGCGAATTAATTCCTAACATTCTTTTTGTAAGATCTATCCTAAATCCATTCATTACAGACATAACTATAATAATTGCTGCTACACCTAAAGCTATACCAATAATGGAAAACCAAGAAAACATAGATATGTATCCATCAGTTTTTTTTGAGAATAAAAATCTATTTATGATTAATCTCTCAGATTTAAGAAACATATTAACTAGAATTGATTAAATTTAATACTTCATCTAGAGCTGAATCTAGTGAAATTTTATTACTTGAATTAGTTAATCTATTTTTAATTTCAACAACATTATTAGCTAAATCTCTTTTACCAATAATTATTTGAATTGGTATTCCAATGAGTTCATTATCTGATAATTTCTTTCCTATGCCACAATTTCTGTCATCAAAAATTACTTCAATATTTTTGTCTTTAATTTTATTGTAAATTGTATCAGAAGTTTTGGAACAATTATCATCTTCTGGCATTAAATTTATAATACCTATTTTGAATGGGGCAACTGATAATGGCCATTTTATACCTTTGTCATCATGATATGCTTCTATAATAGCGCCTACTAACCTAGAAATACCTATACCATAAGATCCCATATGAACGGGTAGATTTTTTCCTTCATGATTTTGTACATTCGCATTGAGTTTTTCAGAATATTTTGTACCAAAGTAAAATATATGCCCTACTTCAATTCCTTTTGAAATTTTTAAATTTTCTTTTGCAATTGGACAATTTGTTTCATCATGTTGATCATCTACAGCTGCATAATATGACTGAAGTTTATTTGGGTTGATAGTGTTTGGGTTGAGAGTTTCTAATTCTTTATCATAATATAATGTACTTTCTCCAGTACTAGCTAAAATTTGAAATTCATGACTTAGATTACCTCCTATAGGTCCTGTTTCAGCCCTTAAAGAGATTGGGGTTAACCCCATTCTTAAAAAAGTTTTAATATATGCTGAAAACATATTGTTATAAGATTTTTTTGCCGAATTTTCATCCAAATCGAAGGAATAATTATCTTTCATTAAAAATTCTCTACCTCGCATAACACCAAATCTTGGTCTAACTTCATCTCTAAACTTCCATTGGATATGATAGAGATTTTTTGGCAGATCTTTATATGAATTTATATTAGATTGAAAAATATCAGATATTAATTCTTCATTAGTAGGACCGTAAAGCATATCTCTACCACTTCTGTCCTTGATCCTAAGCATTTCTTTTCCATAATCTTCGTATCTACCTGATTTTATCCAAAGATCAGCAGATTGTATTGTTGGCATCAATAATTCTATAGCTCCAGCTTTGTTTTGTTCTTCTCTAACAATATTTTCTATATTTTTTAAAACTTTCAAACCTAAAGGTAACCATGAGTAAATACCGGCACTTGATTGTTTAATCATGCCTGCTTTAATCATCAATTTATGTGAGATGATTTCTGCATCAGTAGGTATATCTTTTTGTGTTGGTATAAAAAAATTTGAATATTTCATTATAAAATCAGTTTAGTTGTTATCACAATCAATATCAAAATAATAAATAATCAAAAAGTATAAAATTGATCTAATTATGACATAAGTAAAATAATAAACTAAAAGATAGAAAATATATATAAAATATCATCAATTTCTAAAAATATGCACATCAACATCTGGTTTTTTTTGTGAATAATTTTTATAAATTCTTCTTATATGAGTTTTAATTAGTTCAGATACAATTTGATCTGAGCTCTTCTGATCTATTGATAATTTTACATAATTTTCAGCAAAGGGCAATTTAAATTCATCTAAAAATTGAAGAGTATCTATATCTGGCAACCCTTTTGCAGTTAAAATAATATTTTTATCTAAAGTCAAATCTGAATTAATAATAATTGAAATTAAAATTAATCCTTCAAAAGAATATTTTCTTCTTTCTTTGATAAAATCTGCATTAGAATCATACAATTTTTTTCCCTCAACAATTAGCTTCCCTGTTTCTACCTCAGTCTCTACAAATGGATCACCGGGGGCAATTTTTAAGCATTTACCGTTTTCTAAAATTTTTGTAAAAGGTACCTGACATGCTTGAGAAATTTTTCTATGTGCTTCTAAATGCATAGGTTCTCCATGGACTGGTATTGATAAAAAAGGTCTTGTTAAATTATACATTTTTTTTATTTCATCTGCATATCCATGACCAGAAACATGAACCATATCATCATCAGCTGTAATTATTTCTATTTTCTGCCTTATTAATAAGTTTTTTAAATTATTAATTGATTTTTCATTTCCAGGTATATCTCTTGAACTAAAAATAACTACATCATCTTTTTCTAAATGAATATTTTTATGAGAATTGTAGGCAATTCTATACAAGGCAGATCTTTTTTCACCTTGGCTCCCTGTACAAATAATTACTATATTATCTTTAGGAATAAAAGATGCTTCCTCTTCAGAAATAAATACTTTTGAGTCTTCTATAAAATTACTTTTTATTGCAGCATCTATCGTTTTTTTCATACTTCGCCCAATTAAAGCAATTTTACGATTATTTTGCTGAGCAGCAATAACTATATTTTTCATTCTAGCGATATTAGAAGAAAAACAAGTTACAACAATTCTTTGATTATATCTTGAAAAAATACTTGTTAATTCCTCCTTCACTTCATTTTCTGATGATGAAAATCCGGGTACATTTGCATTTGTTGAATCTCCAATTAAAGCTAATAAACCATCATTTCCAATTTTTTCAAATTCATTCTCGTTAAATTGATTACCCAAAGTAGGATTCTTGTCAATTTTCCAATCAGCTGTATGCAACAAATTACCATATTTGGTTGTAATATTTATAGCGTGGGGTTGGGGTATAGAATGAGTAGTTTCTATAAATTCAATTTTAAAATTTTTTAAATTTAATTGTTTTTCAGTGTTTAGCTCTTTTAAATTTATCTTATCTAATGATCCAAATTCTTTTAATCTATTTTCTATAAGCAACTTAACGAAACCCGTAGCATATACAGGACAATCAATTTTATTGGATAGATATCCTACCGCTCCTGCATGATCTTCATGTCCATGGCTTATAATTATTGCTTCTAAATCATTTCGTATACTTTCAATTGTATCAATTTTAGGAACTAATAATTCAACGCCTGGATATTTTTCATCAGCAAATGATAATCCTAAATCAATCATAATCCATTTACCATCACATCCATAAAGATAGCAATTAGCACCAATTTCACCAATTCCTCCTAATGATAAAAAATACAGACCTTCATTTAGTGAATTTAGATTAGAAAAGTTTTTATGCATTTATTTTTTTTCCAATAATTCTTAATCCCTCTAAAGTCAAATTTTCATTAACAATAGGTTTGGGTTGAATCTGACTTTCAAAAATATTCGCTAATCCACCTGTAAGAATTATTTTTGGTTTAAATTTTTTTTCATCAATGATTTTTTCTATAATACCATTAACTACAGAAATATAACCCCAGTAAAAGCCAGCTTGTATTGATTCATTTGTACTGTTTGCAACAATTTTTTTGATTTTAACGATTTTAATTTTTTTTAATAAAGCTGCACTTTTGATTAATGAGTTATGTGAAATGCTAATTCCTGGAAAAATAAGTCCTCCAACATAAGTATTGTTTTTTATTACATCAAAAGTTGTAGCTGTTCCAAAATCAACAATAATTGAATTTTTATATTTTAAGTTAATTATAGCTATTGTATTAGCTAATCTATCTGCACCAATTTTTTTCAAGTCATATTTAATATTTAATTTGAATGGTAAATTTGTTGAATTTAAATTAAAAAAAATAATATCGTATTTTAAAGTTATTTTTTTAACTAAATTATTTAATCTTGGTACTACTGAAGATAATAAACAAATTTTAATTTTTGATTTTTTTATTAGTTTGAAATTGCTATTAAAAAATATTGCCAAATTTTTTTCAAAATTCTTTATATTTGTTGATTTAATTCGTGATTTTTTGAGAAGTTTTTTATTTAAAAAAATACCCAATACAGTGTTAGTATTTCCTATATCAATAACTATCATTAATTATTCTTGCTGAATATATATTTTTTTTTGATCCATTAATATTTATTAATAAAGATCCATCTAAATTAACATCCTCAAACCTCCCTTTTAAATTAGAACTATTCTCAACTTCAAGATTAATATAATTATCAATGTATAATAATTTTCTTTTGTATTCATTTAAAATTTTTTCAAAAGTGCTATTACTAATTTCATTAATTTTTTTTACAAAATCTATCATAAATAATTTAATTACATCTAGCATTTCAATATTTGAATTTATTTCTTTTAGATAAGTTGTTGGATTAGTTGGAATATTTGGAGAAGATTCATAATTAATACCAACTCCAATGATGATATAGTGAACTTCATTAACTTTAATGATTTCTGTAATAACGCCAGAAATCTTCTTTCCGTTAACTATCACATCATTTGGCCATTTAATTTTTGAATTAATTTTACAAATCATATCAACAGTTTTAGATATAACTAAAGTAGTTAAAGCATTGTAAATAAAATGTTCCTCTATCTTTACTGACATCATTTGATTGAATGAAAAATATATATTTCCTTTAGGGCTGTACCAAATGTTACCCCTTCTTCCAATTCCACCAGTTTGTTCATCTGCTATAATAAAATAATTTTGTTTTTTTTTCTTTATCAATTTTTTTATTTCATTCATTGTTGAATTAATAGTTTTATAGTGAATAAAGTTGTAACCTTCATTATTAATTAATTTTTTTATTTGGTTTATTTTCATGATTTAAATCTAATTTATTTGTAAATTTGATGCAAAATTAATTAATAATGAAGGATAAAAAACAAATAAACACATAAATAAGACTAATACTATTAATAAAATTTTTGCTTCTAAGGAAATTGTAAAACTATAATTTAACTTTGTATTAAGTTCATCAAAATAAATAACTTTTATTATCCGTAAATAATAATATGCTGATACTACGCTAGCTAATACTCCAAGAATGGATAGAATTACTAATCCTTGATTTAGAGCAGCTATAAATACATAAAATTTACCAAAGAAACCTATAAAGGGAGGTATGCCCGCCATTGATAGCATTATTATGCCTAATGAAAAACCAATGATAGGGTGACTTTTGCTCATACCAGAGAGTTCTGATATTTTTTCAACATAACCTGTAGATGTTTTTAATGATAATAGAATTGCAAACACACCTATATTCATAATCATATAAATACTCATATAAATAGCTACAGCTTTAACACCATCTTGGTTCCCAGCAGCTAAAGCAATTAATACATACCCAACATGACCTATAGAACTATAGGCTAATAGTCTTTTTAGATTATTTTGGGCTATAGCAGCTGTTGCACCCAAGAACATAGATGCAATAGAAAGGAAAATAATGATTTGACTCCATTCAAAATAAAAACTGCCAAATGGCTCTAAACAAAATCTATATATAAGAGCAACTGCCGAAATTTTAGGAACTATTGCAAAAAAAGCTGTTACTGGTGTAGGCGCCCCTTCATAAACATCTGGTGTCCACATATGAAATGGAACAGCCGAAACTTTAAAAGCTAAACCAACTAGAACAAACACCAAGCCAAATATTAAACCTAAATGTAAATTTTCTAATATGCTAATTGTTAAATATATATCTCTAAAAGATGTAGATCCAGTAAAACCATAAATTAAACTAAAGCCATAAAGTAAAATTCCTGAAGATAATGCTCCTAAAACAAAATACTTAACTCCGGATTCTGAAGATCTTAATGAATCTCTTTTTATTGAAGCTAGAACATATAAAGATAAACTTTGTAACTCAATAG
>MDTE01200588.1_pt1 | contig 21493 bp, 15 predicted proteins | sample 811231 | NCBI WGS metagenome assembly MDTE01 (sample SAMN05326651, study PRJNA326480) | marine metagenome | isolation source: seawater | place: Indian Ocean: Red Sea | collected 2010
ATTCATTCGTGTTGGCGCTGCGCTCGGCCCGCCCGGACACGACGACCCATCACTTTTGCCGACAAAGCATGCACACAATATTTAAACCACCCGTACTCCAGGATGTGTATATTGTACGCCGTGCTAGCTCAGTTGGTAGAGCGCACGCCTTTTAAGCGAAACCGCCTTTTAAGCGAAACACGCAGACGAACGCCTCATCGCGTTCGCGAGCTGTTCAATAAGGGACAGCGTGTGGTCGGGGGTTCGAGCCCCTCGTACGGTATTTAGACTTTTTTGGTTACAGTATGTATCAAATGTCCGATAAAAATTTACTTTTGTGCCGATAAACTTTTGTATGGTACACCCCATCCATAGACGATGGTAAAATAACCATACAAGTGCTGTACCACATGATGAAGGTTCGAGCGAGTCTGTCGACGGTCTTCGTTGGTTGCCTCGCAAGTTCGCGTCGCAGCATTTTCGATCTCGACCGAGTGCGTCGCTGATCGCCGCCAGGATGAGCTCTTTTTGGGCTGGTTTTACGTACCACGTACCCCGGGAACTTTATACGCTCGAAGATGTCCTCGTAAGAAGTCGGTGACTCAACGGGCTTTTTCGGCATCGCTCGCGCGACGACGGCGAGTGCACCGAACTCGCTCTCCTTGAAATCCGTTTCGAGTTCATCGTTGAAGACGCCAATGTCGTCGACGACGCGATGCAACCGTCCTACGAGTCCTGCGATACGTTGTTCGCGCGGCGGCTGCTCTCGAGTGTCTGTTCGCTCCGCGCGCGTGCCCGATGATGATGAAGAAACGCGCCGTCTCGCCGTCACTCGGCAACACTTACGGGCTTTTCCCGTTGTTAGTTTTTCGGGTGCAAACTGCTCGGTATGTAGATTCATAGATGTTTTGGTCTGAATATACGCATTCTCGGCTGTTTTGCGCAAAACTAAAAAAACGTGCGCTTTTTCGCTTTTTGTCGATGCGCGTGAGTGAATGAATGATGTCATCATGACGTCACTCGCGCGACGCGGTCGATCGCGCGAGACCGCGCGAGACCGCGCGAGAGCGCTCGAGACCGCGCGCGCGCGCGGTCGCGTTCGCGTTCGCGCGCGTCGTCGTCGCCTGCGCGTTCGCGCGCGCGCGATGACGGCGCCGCGTCGCGCGTGCGTCGTGGGCGGTGGGGCGGTCGGACTCGCGTGCGCGGCGCACGTCGCGCGCGCGCTTCGTTCGACGGCCTCGACCTCGGCCTCGACCTCGACCTCCGACGTCTCGATCACCGTCGTGGACGACGGCGCGCGACGCGCGCCGGCGTCGGTGGGGAACGCGGGGACGATGGCGTCGTACGCGGCGTTGGCGGCGCCGGCGCCGGGCGCGTGGCGACGCGCGCTGCTCGACGCCTCGGGGGCGACGAGGAGCGGGTTTCGAGTGAGCGCGCGAGGCGCGGTGACGGTCGACGCGTGTCGGTGGGCGCTGGGGACGTTGGCGCACTGTTCGCGAGCGAAGCGTCGAGAGACGGCGTCGGCGTTGGGCGCGTTGTTACGCGAGGCGGAGGAGGCGTGGGAGACGCTCGCGAGCGACGCGTTTTTACGGTTGAAGACGCGCGAACGCGCGAAGAGAGCGGGGTATTTGTTGTTGACGTCGGACGTGGACGCGACGGACGGTGACGAGGCGTTGAGAGCCGAGGCGTTGGGACGCGGCGGAGGTCGGATTTCGGAAAAGATGTACGCGCGCGACGCGGCGGCGCTGGAACCGAATCTGAGCGAACGCGCGCGCGCGGGAGGAGGATTGTTTTTCGATCGCGGGTGGAGCGTGATGGATTTGGACGCGTTGATGGAGGACATGCGCGAGAGTATTCTTCGAGAATTTCCCGAGACGCGATTCGTCGACGCGCGCGCGACGAGCGTCGAAAAGACGACGGCGAACGCGTCCGTCGTGCGTCTGGACGACGGCGACGCCGTCGAAGACGTCGACGTCGTCGTCGTCGCCGCGGGCGCGTACAGTAAAGATTTAGCGTCGCAGTGCGGCGATGTGTTACCTCTGGACACCGAGCGCGGGTACCACGTCGAATTCGACGTGGATGAGTTTCCGATTTCTCGCGCCGTGTGTTACTCGCCGGGCGGATTCATCGTCTCGCCGATGGAGGATCGACGAACGAATCGTAAATTTATACGCGCCGCGGGATTGATCGAGCTCGGCGGTCTCGACGCGCCGCCCACGGCGCGCGCGTTCGATGATTTGGAGGCATCCGCGCGCGCGCTCTTCAAACCGGGCGCGCTCCCGCGAAGACGAGACCCGCGTCGGGATTGGCTCGGATTTCGGCCGACGCTTCCGGATTACGTCCCCGTCATCGGTCGCGCGAGCGCGAACGAAAACGTCATCTACGCGTTCGGGCATCAACACGTCGGATTGACGCTCGCGGCGATCACGGGACGACTCGTGGGCGAACTCGCGGCGGGGAGGACGCCGAGCGTGAATCTCGACGCGTACTCGCCGAGGCGGTTTCGAGACGCGTGGTGGTGGCGAGGAACGTGACGCGGGCGTGTAATACGCGTTTACTAGTGCTAGTATAGTAGTGTAGTCGAATCGGTGGTTGCGTCGTCGTTCACGCGAACCACGTCTTCCACGCGGCGAACGCCGCGGCGACGACGAAACACGCGACGAGCGCCGCTCGACGAAACCGAGACAAAGACGTCTTTGCACCGCCGTCTTCGTCTCCGCCGTCGCTCGACGCGAACTGAAACCACTTATCCAGTAAATCATTCAGCCTGTCCCGCCGCGGTCTCCGAAGCACGGCGAGCGAATCGAGAAACGAGACGTCGAGCGTCCCCGCGCGTTGCAGCCACGGTTCGCCGTCAATCTGCACGGGTAAATCCCGTTTGAGTTCCACGCGCACGCGACGTCCCTGCGCCACCTGCACGGGTTTCGCCACGCGCGCGTTGAGTTGGCCCAAGTGTAACGCTCCCGTCACGGCGACGATTTCGAGCGCACCGTCGTCCGCGCGAGACTTTGAAAACGTCGCGTCGCCCCTCGCGCCTCGATCCGCGCTCGACCACATGCGCACGCCGCCGCTGAAAGAATTGATATTCAACAGGATGATGCCCTCGGTGTCTCGAGGAAACTCCACCACGCGATCGTCCACGGCGACGACGACGTCCTCGTCGAGTCGCGCGAACGAGTGTTGCAGAAAATCTCTCGCGCCGAAGACGGCGTACAAGAGTTTATTCGTCGCGGCGTGCGCGAAGAGCCACGAAAACCGCGCATCCTTGCGCACGGTGTCGAATGCGAGCGCGGCGCGCGCGTCGACGCCGATGCCGAGATAATTGGTAAACACTCGCGTCGTCGTCTCGGCGCGTCCTCGACGTCGAGCGTCGAGCTTCCATCGATCGACGCCGCCGACGTCGGCGCGACGGAGCGTCGACACCAATCTGCGCTCGTCGAATAACCGCTCGTCGTTCCACACGTCGTCGTTCCATCCGAGCACGCGCGCGAGATCGTTTCCCGTGCCCAGAGGCGCGATGGCGATCGGCGGCGGCGTTCGCACGCGACGAAGCGCGTCGGTGACGTGTCCCACCGTTCCGTCGCCGCCGGCGACGAGCGCGCGCGTCGAGCGCGCGTCCCACGTCGTCGCCTCGGGATCGCCTCGATCGATCGCCGCGGCGAGTTTCGTCGCGTCCAACACCCTGTGCGGCGGTTTCAACGCGCGCCTGAGTCGTCGAAGCACCTCTTTCCCTCGTCGTCCCCCGCTCTTCGCGTTCACGAAGACGACGACGTCGCACGCGGCGTCTTCGGCGTCTTCGGCGTCGCGACTCGACGCCTCGCGCGCGAACACCGTCGGTCGGCCCGCGCGGACGCACCGCCGACGACGCGATGGAAACGACGTCGTCGTCGTCGTCGAGACTCGAACCGACGCCCTCGGCGCGCCCCGCGCGGGGTACCCATCCATCTATCGTCTCTTCTTTTCCTCGCTTCGGCGGTTCGCCAGGTACGCGTCGAGCTCGCGTTTGCTCTGAGGCGGTCTCGGTCCCTCCGGTGGGTACACCACGTACGCGCGCTGCGTCGCGAGGCAAAAAAAACCGGTCTCGTCAGTCTCATCGTCGTCCGGGCGGCGTTCACGGCGCGTCGTCGTCGTTCGCGCGGTTTCCATCGCGCGCGCGCACGTTTCTGATGATGCTCTCCAAATTTTCAGGATTCACCGCGAACGTCGCGGTGAGCGCGATCGGCACGGCGAGGTAGGTGAAAAACTTGAACCCCTCCAACCACGGTTTACCCATGCCCGAGTCCCCCGCGCGCGCGACGCGCGTCGGACGGTGCGGACGTCCAGACTTTTTGAGCGCATCGCGCGCGGCTCGAAAGAAAACCGTTCGAGTGGGAACGAATTCGCGAGAGAGACGCGCGCGCGCTCGGCGGAGTCCGACGCGCCGGTGGTCCGCGCGCGACGAACGCGCGCGATGGCGTCGGACGTCGCGACGCTCGAGCGACGCGCGCGCGCGTTGAGGGATGAGCTCGCGTCTCGAGACGTCATGCTCGAGGCGGTGCAGACGCAGTGTAAGTTGGACGTGGAATCGGCGCGAGAGGAGCGGGACGCGGCGAACGCGCGCGCGGAGGAGGAGCGTTCGATGCGTTTGGAGGCGGCGGCGATGGCGGTGTGCGCGCTGGAGGAGAAAGAGAGGTTGGAGGAGGAGTTGGCGCGCGCGGCGGAGACGGCGCGCGCCGAGGCGGAGACGCGCGCCGCGGCGACGTCGACGCGCGAGCGCGAGTTGGAGAAGACTTTGGAGGATTTGAGCGAACGGTTGGCGCGCGCGGAGGTCGGGATGCGTGCGGCGGGTTCAGAGACGCCCGCGCCGACGCCGGGACGATCGCCTTCGGGCGCGTCGTTCGCGAAAAAGCTCGCCATCGCAGAGGCGCGAGCGAGAGGGAACGTGGAGAAACAGCGGGAGGAGCTGTTACAGTTTTTACATCGCGAGCGTCGACGTGGGGTGGAGCGACGCGACGAGCGACGCGGGCGAGGTCTCGACGCGGACGCGGCGTCCTCGTCGGACGACGAAATCGACGACGACGAAATCGACGCGGGCGATGGAAGGAAGAAGAGCGCGGTCGAGTGGGGTATAGAGCGAAGCGAAGCGTACACGGCGATGTCTGAATTGTTACAGCGTCTGTGTGACGTCCTCGAACGCGCGAACGAACTCGCGACCGTTGAGGATGCGCCGAACGTCGCCGCGGTCGTCTCCGCCGAGGACGACGCCGACGCCGACGCGACGGACGACCCACCCGCGAGATCGTGGTCGACGGCGGCGGCCGACCTTCGAGACCCCGATCCGACGCTCGAGCGTCTCGTGCGCTGGCTCGAGAACGTGGACGAGGCGAAAACGCTCGACGCGTCGGCGACGCTCTCCGAACTCGCGTCTCGCGTTTCGGCGGCCGCGCACGCCGTCGTCTTCTCTCTCCGACGCGCCGTCTCCGCCGCGGCAACGCACGAATCCCAGACCCACGAGGCGTACGCTATCGCCGAGGAGGCCGCCGAAGTGTACCGTCTGCATCTCGCCCAGGCGGAGTCGCGCGCGTCCATGGCGGAGCTCCGCGCGTCCGCCGCCGAGGAAGCCGCCGAGACCGTCACCGAACTCTGCGCCGACGCTCGTCGTCACGCCGACGCCTCCGCCAAACTCGCCGAGAGTTCCCGTCGGGAGCTTCACCGACGCGAGACCGAGCTCGCGCTTCGCGAGATCACCGCCGCGTCGACCAACGCGTCGTCGCCGTCTCGCGCGTCCGTCGCCGACGTCCTCGGCGAGCGCGCACCGGACCGCGAGCGCGCCCGCGCGCTCGCCCCGTTCCCGTCACCGATATAGTCATCACCCGTTTCACATTCATCCAAGGCGTCTTCGCATTCCGCGCGTCGCGCCTCTCCTCGCGCGACTTCGCGCGCGCGTCCTCGTCAGCGTCGCCGCGAAACCCTTCACACCGACCCCGACGCGCCCCTTCGCGTCACTCGGTACCGACCGGATCCGCGCGACCGCGCACGCGATAGCATCGCGCGCGCACACGTTTGTCGTCGTTTGGCGCGTTCGCACGCCGATATCGAGCCGCGCGCACCGCGCGAGCGCGCACGCCCGCGCGCGATCTCCCACGGTTACATTTTCGGGAACGTTTCCATTGGTGACGCCCAGCGTCGACCGAACCGCTCGCGAGGCGAGCGATGGGGTGCGTGAGCTCCAAGACGACGGATGATGCGTCCGCCGCGAGCGGTGGAGGCGAGCCGGTGAAGGCGACGCCGGTGAAGGCGACGGAGAAGACAGCCGCGGCGGAGGGGGCGAGCGAGTTTCGCGAGGTGAGCCTGAGTCCGAAGTCGGGCGGAGGGAAGAAGGCGACCGCGAGCGAGGGCGGCGGCTCGACGCCGCTCGCGAAGCCCAAGGCGGCGGTGGACGAGAAATTGGTGCACGAGATGTCTGAGGCGGTGACGAGCGTGAAGGCAAAACCGGCGGCGACGAAGACGGCGTCGGGCGTGAAGAACATTCCTAAACCGAAACCGATCGCGAACGCAGAGAACGGCGGCCCTCCGCTGGAGAAGTCGAAGACGCAGAGAAAGAATGAACGCAGACGTCAGCGAGAGAAACAGAAGAAGGCGGAAGAGAAGCAGGCGAACGCACTACGCGCCATGAGCGGTCTGACGGTGTCCGTCGATCGAGACCTCTATTAAGCTTACGTTAAAACGACGGATTGATTGTTGATACGAATGACTCCATCACTACTCACCTCTCCTCGAAAAGCTCCCCGTGTAATAGCCCGCGTAGTACCACGCGAGGAGTAAATTGGCGAGCTCGTCCGGATCGTATCCATCGTCCGCGTACGACGCCGCCGTCTCGCGCGCGGATTCCGTGACATCCGGCGGCGGTCTCGGCGGTCCTCGAGGCGACCGCGAGACGGGCGGCGAACGATGGTACCCGGGCGCGAATTCCGTGACATCCGGCGGTGGTCTCGGCGGTCCTCGAGGCGACCGCGAGACGGGCGGCGAGCGACGGTACCCGGGCGCCGCCGGCGCCGGCGCGCGACCGAACGGCGAAAACGACTCAAACGCAGCCTCCACGCCCCCGTACCCATCGTCCGCGCCGTCGCGCGCGTAGTACCCATCGTACGCATCGTACGCATCGTACGCGCCGTATCCATACGACGGCGGCGGCGGCGGCGGCGGCGGCGGATGATGGCGATACCGAGGACTCGGTCGCCGGCGCGCTCGATGATGCTCCTCCCCGTACGACGACGCCTCCGCGTAATAATACGCCGGCGGCGGCGGACCTCTCGGACGATCGTCCCCCGGCGCGGGACCGGCCTCGACGCGCTCGGCCGTCTCGCGAGGACTCGCGCTCGGCGAGTTCTCCGCGCCTCGCCGTCCCGCGCGCTCGGGTGCTTTTTTCGCGCTCGAGCTCGTCGCTCGACCGGCGTGACGCGCGATGGCGTCGTCGTACGCGCGCACGAGGGCGCTGTCGTCCCACGCGTCGTCGTCGCGGAGCGCGGCGGCGTCAAAGGTGGGCGGCATGGCGCTTCGGTGTGGCGTCGCGGGACGCGCGCGAAATTGAAATTACGCGACGACGGCGGCGGCGAATGAATGCATGAATGAATGAATGAATGACACGTCACCCGAAGGCGAATCCGGCGGCGCCGTGACGTATGGCGGTCATGAGACGTTGTTCGAAGATTTCCTCGCTCGGATACTTGGGGCAGTTCATGGTGTTGAAGCACGTCGACGTCGTCGGAAGCTTCGCGGCGGACATATACTCGTTAAAGTGGACGGACCATCTGGGCGAGAGTTTGGCGAAACCGCCGACGGGAACGAGGGCGCTTCCCGTTGAAAATTGTAAGAGGAGCGCCTTTTCGTCCGTTTTCATGCGTCCGACGATGTTCCAGAGCCACGAGAGCTGTTGACTGGAAGGCGCGTCGGCGAATCGACGCCACTCGTCGACGTCGATATCGTGAGAGCCGCACACGGCGAGAATGAACTCTTCTGGACTGAGCATACCGAGCGCCGCGGGTTGCAGTACGTGCAAGAGTCCATCTCTGATGTCTGACGCCGAATCGTCGTCGATGATTCGTTGCGTCATCTCGCGACGTTTGCTCGACGCGAAGCGCGCTCGATTCGCGCTCGTGACGTCGACGAGGACGCCCTTCTCATCCGTGAATGATAAACTGAGCGTCTCGAGCGTCTCGGGATCGTCGCACTCGAGAACGTATCGTATGGACTTCACCTCTTGCGGGTACGCGTTCTCAAGTCCATCGAGAGAAAACTCTTTCTCAGAGGACGACAGCACGCGTCTCATGAAGAGAGACGAAAACGGAATCGGCAACAACGCGTTTTTGCAATTCAGCAAAACTAAAGCCATGACTTCACCGAACATGACGAGCTCCATCTTTCGACTCGCTCGATCCAAACCTCTCTTCAAAACGTAGGTCTGCGCGTCGTCCTGTTCGAAGAGTTGGACGTGCTCCAGGTCGGCGTCGCACAGTTCTTTCGCAATCGATGTGAACACGTCTCTCGTGACTCCCGGCCCGGACGAGCCGTACGCCTCGTATGAACAAGAGACGCTGCTCCCCAAAAACATCGTCTTGTTTGACTGGTACCGTCGCACCAAAGATTTCCACAGGTCGCCCTGCTTCGTCACTTTGAATCCCGTGGAATAGCTTACGGCGGGTTGCACGTAATTCGTCCGAAGTATCGCCAAACGGTTCTTCATATCTAATATGCTCATGATGTTGCTCGCGCGCAATATTTCGATGATTGGGAACACGGTTGCGCGATCCCTGGCGACGCATTCGTTGATGGAGTCGTAATATTCGGGGATGGTCGCAAGGAGTTCAAAGACTTTTTGCACTTGTTGGACCGTTTTTTCCGTCGCGTCGCCTCGCGCGGATGCGCACATCATCTCTAGTTGCGGAACGACTCGTTCGCGCAAAAGTTCCAGAACCGCGTCTCGCTCGCTGTGAAAGTTTGCGTACAGCAACGGAATCCACCCCGACTCGTCTCGCGCGAGCCGATCGGCGTGGTGATGTAAAAGAAGTCGCACGGCTTCCGTTTTGCCGACCATGGACGCGTAGTGCAGCGGCGTCGCCGATGCATAATCTTTCGCGTTGACGGACGCCTCGCACTCACTGATGAATATTTGTAACAATTTAACGGCGCCCGAGGACGCGGCGAAGTGTATCGCCGTGCATCCGTTTCTCGGTTCTTTTAGCTGCAACACGGCGCGCGTTTTCGCGGGACCGAATCGTTTGATGTCTCTCACGAGTTCGGCGACGCAGTTTTCCCATCCATCTCCGGCCGAAACCGCGATCATCAACGCGGTGCGCCCGCCCTGCGCGTCGTCGTCCAGCGTGGTCCACGATGGGAGCGCCATCTTGGAGTTGTCACCGCTCGAAGATTCAGCCATGATGGCGGCTGCAACGCACTCCGCCGATGCCGCTTCGTTATTCGCCGCCGAGTGCACGAGCGTTCCACCGCACGCGTTCCGAGGCCAGCCGCCCGCCGGACCCCCGCGACAAAACTGCGCCAAACCTATGCAATTTCTCACCGCGTGCACAAAGTCTACGTGGCCGCGCTCGCACGCCGCGTGAAGCGCTTCGCTCACGTCGTCGAGGTGCACGCGCGCGTCTCCCCGCTTCCCCAGCGCGCCGTCGATTCGTATGCCCTTGCCGAGCAACATCGGCACCACGCTCGACGCGTTATACGCCGCCGCGGATATTAACACGCGTCCCTGCCGCGGAACTTCGTCCAAGCGCGCGAGCGCGCGTATCAACGCCGGCCCGTCGTCCGATCGAAGCGCCTCGTCGACGTGCGCGCCCAGACTCAACCGCTTCTTTCTCGGAGTCACGTTCATGACTTCATCCTCGTCCTCGTTCTCACCGTCGTCGTCGACGATGAATCCATCGTCGTCGTCCGTCGCCGAGCTCGCCGACTCGTTTGACAATCTATCCTGTTCCTCTTGACGAAGCATCACGTCGTCGAGCGAACTCTTCATCAACGACTCGGCGTGTTGCGCCGCCTCTCGCGACTTTTTCGCGCGTTGCGTCTTCACACGCGCGCTCGATCTCTTCTCCGGAGTCTTCGTCTTCGCCGTCTTCGCCGTCTTTTCGTCTCGCGCATCCGACACGTCCATCTTTCGAATCAGACGACGTCGCGTCGGCTCCGGCGCCTCGTTCTCCTCGTCCTCGCCCGACTCGAACGGATTCGTCCTCTTCCTTCGTCGACGCCTCGCGCCGAACGCGTCCTCGTCGTCCTCCTCACCATCATCACCCTCCTCCTCCCCCTCCTCCTCCACCTCCTCCTCCTCCTCGTCCACCATCCACGAATCCTCGTCGCCCGCCGCCGAATCCTCGTCGTCGTCGCTAAATTTCTCAAATCCCATCACGCCCTTCGCGCGCGACCGATAATCGTACCTCGACCTCTCGTTCGCCTTGGACCCTCTCGCGATGAATTTACGCATGCGTTCGCGCGCGCGCACCGCCTTGGCCTCCGGCGACGACGGCGACGCGCGCGCGCGCGCGTTCGCGTTCGACCCGTCTCGTCGCCGCCGCCGCCGTCGCGTCGGCTCTCTCGGAGACGGAGACGCGCGCGCATTCCTTCCTTCGTTCGCCTCCTCCGCCGCCGCCTCCTCCGATGACGAGGACGACGAGACCGTCGACATCGGCGACACCGATCTCGGACGCGCGTTCGCGTTCGCGCGCGTCGCCCGTCGCGTCACCCGTCGCGTCACTCTGCGCGCGTCGTCGTCATCATCATCGTCGTCATCATCGCGGCGCGCGCGCGAGAGACGCGCGCGAATCGGGGCGAAATACCGCGACGTCCCGTGTCCCATGTCTCTTCGCGCGCGCGCGAGACGCGCGACGGGACGAGAGGGCGATCGGGAGGCGACGCGAGAGGCGATGAATGACGCGTGCATTACATGTACATTCATTGGGTGAGAAATACAGTTATACGAGTCTCGCGCCGTCGACGATGGATGACGACGCGCGGAAGGAGCGACGCGACCCCGCTCGACGACGATGTGAGAGGGAAACGAAGGGTGCGGACTCGTGATGTGGACTCACGACGCGGGCGCGCTCGGAAGCGCGTCGGTCGTCGACGCGTCTCGAGACGAAGAGAAGGATTTGGAGACGGCGTCGACGCCGGCGGCGACGCCCCGACCGATGTTTTTCGTCACGCCGTGCCTCCGATTGAAATCGTTCGCCGCCTTGGCGGAGGCGGAGACGGCGGTGGAGGCGCGCTCGGTGATCTTGTAGTCGTCGTTGAGTCGTTTCGCGCCCCGGGCGGCGCCGCGCGCCGCGCGAGACGCGCGAGACGCGAGCCCGTATTCGTCGTCGAGTCGTCTCAACGTCGCGTAGGAGGCCGCCGCCGCGGTGCCCGCGCCCGTACACGCCTTGCCCCAGCCGTCCTTGCGCGTCGTGCCGTACGCCATCGCGCCCGCGCCGATGACGGCGGACATCGGGCCGAGGAGCGCGAAACCCGCCGCCGCGCCCACCGCCGCCGCGCCGGCGACGACGCTCGACCCCGACGCCGACGCGCGCGCCTCGTCCTTCGCGTTCGAGCGATCCGACGAGGATGCGTCACCGTTTCTCGCGCGCGTTCGACGAATTTCTTCGGCGCGCGCGCGGTATTCGCGCGCCTTGTCGAGGAGCGCGTTCGCATCATCCGCGGTCGAGCTCTCGACCTCGAGCTGCGTCGCCGCGTCGTCGTACGCCGTCGCGGCGTCCGAGAAGGCGCGGGCGACGTCGAGTTCGACGGCGCGCTCGGCGAGATCGATCGCGAGGCGACTGGGAGGCATCGCGGGCGAGGTGTGGCGAAAAGGATCGCGCGCGCCCCAACTGTCGAGAATTTTGAACTCGAGACGAGACGCGGGCGCCGCGCGGCCGATTCGAGCGCTCGAGCGTTCGAAGACCTAGATAGATTTTTTATTAACACACAAACTAAACGACGACTGTGTCGATGAAAAGCGCGACCGGCGTCGCTCGCGAGACGCGCGAACGAAGAGAGTCGAACCGTTCGCGACGACTACCGCGCGCGCCCTCTCCCGCGTCCTCGACCTCTACCCCTACCAGCGAGCGCCGCGGCCTTGGCGCGAGGCTTACCCTGCGTGGGCGTGTCGTCTACTAAAAGCGTGTCCAGATTCAACGAGTCCGGAAGGATGTAATACCGAATCGTGTTCCCTCGAACGCTGAGGTGCTCCACCGCGACTGGGTTTTTACCCTTGAGCGTCAACTTGACCTGCTTCAGGTGCGTGTTCATGCTCACGTCCACGCCTGCGCGCGTTGAAAACAAGGCACCAGAATCACACCATCGTCAGTCGAACGCGCGTCGCGAGCGTCTCTCGCGCGCGTCGCGTGGCGCGCGTCTCGCGTCTCGCGCCGCCGCCGCCGCCGCGCCGTCGCGAATTCGTCCCGGCTTCGCCGTCCCTCTCTCCCACCCACCCGTCGCGCGAGACGCGCGCGTCGCTCGACCCCATCGCCACCGACGACGACGAGACGCACGCTCGCGCGTTTCCCTCGCCCCTCTCTCGCGCGCGTCGCGTCGCCGTCGTCGCGTTTCGAGAAATCGCGCGCGCACCCATGATCGTCCCGTGCGCCGTCGTGCCATTCTTCAGCTCGATCGTCACGCTCTCGTTGGAGAGTTTCTGAAGGAAACGCACGAGCTTCATCGACTCCTCGCGTCTCTCGCGCCGTCCCTCCGTCGCCGACGCGCGTCGCGCGATGCGAGCGTCGTCGTCGGTCGCGCGCGCGCGGCGCCGTCGGGGCGGGCCGACCGACCCCCACATATTCACCGGTCATGACTCATCACACGAGTCACGATCGGTCGTTTGTCCCAAGGGTCCACGTCCGTCGGCCCACCGCGACGGCGCCGCGCGCGCGACGTCAGACGGACGCCCGCGCGCGCGTCGCGATCTCGCGCGAACTCGGAGCGACCGTAGCGATCATGCGCGTCGTTTCCCTCGTTCGCGGCGACGCGCGGTCGCGCGGGACGACGCGCGCGCGACGTGCGCGTCGTTCGCGCGCGCGCGCGTCGGTTCTCGTCCCTTGGCGTCGCCTCGCGATGGACGACGACGCGACGTCGAGGACGGCGAGTCTGGACGCGCTGACGCTGGAGGAGATGGAGGGGTTGTACGTCGAGGCGAGGGATGCGTACTACGACGGCGCGCCGATGGTGAGCGATGAATATTTCGACGCGCTCGAGGCGAAACTGTGTTACGCCGGGAGCGCGGCGGCGCGAAAATATCCTCGGTGTTCGGTGCGCGGGAAGGCGACGTATTCGGACTGTGTCGTCGATGAGGGACAGATGTGGGCGCTTTGGACGTCGTATCTCGGCGTTTTTGCGATCGGGGTGTCGTTGGCGGTGTTTGATTTCGGCGGCGCGCTCGACCCGAGCGAGGGCGCGCGCGCGCCCGTCCTCGGGGCGGCGGGGTGCGCGTTGGCGAGACGCGGGTGGGATAAGTTGGCGCAGACGATGGAGGGTTCGACGCTCGCGATGACGGGGGAGTGCCCGGCGTGTCACGAGGCGGTGTACGCGTTTCTGCCCACGGTGCGAGGTCAGGCGAAGGAACGCGCCGAGTGTCACGTGTGCGGGAGGAAGATTGTCTTCGAGACGCAATTCGAGCGAAGGCCGAGCTCGCCTTGGAAAGTGACGGGGAAAGGGCGCGTCTTTCTCGTGGCAGAGGCGTCAGATTTTCGTCCAGAGTAGAGAAGAGTGAGGGTGTGTAACAATAGTATATTCATTAGGCGTGTGTGCGATGATATTGCTGAATGCGCGGAGAGAGATACATGACAAGACTACGCGAGCTTGTGAAAGATTATGATGAGAATCGTCAACGCGAACACCCCACTGACGCCGTAAAACACAAACTTATTCGCCCTCGCTCGTCTGCCCATGCTACTGAGAATCTTTCTCGAGCGCGAGATCGTGTCGTCGGCGCCGTGCAACGCCTCTCGACTGCGCTCGATGGTTTCGCGTTGTCCCTGTAAATCTTGTAAAATGCTCACCCCCAAATCCTCCGTCTCCAACAATGACCGACGACTCTCCTTGATGCGCTCGCCCGTCTGCGCCAATCGCTCCGTCGTGTCCATCGTCTGCCCTCGACTCGCGACGCCATCGCCGCTCGCGTCCCCGCGTTCCGCCGTGTTCAACAATTCGTCCCTCGCGTCGGCGTGCGCCGCCTCCGCGCTCGCCTCCCTCGCGTCTCGCTTCAATCTCGCCAACTCGCTCTTATAATCTCGCAGTTTGCTCAACATCGGCGCTTTCGCCGACGGATCGCTCACCGACCTCGCCTCGAGATCCATCCGTCGCACCAGCGCCTCGCACTCCGCCACGTCCGCCTCGACGCCGCGCTCGCTCGCCGCCCTCGTCCCCGCGTCCCTCGCCCCCTTCGTCGCGCTCGTCCCTCTACGAATCGCGCTCGCGTGGTCACAAAACTCGCGCTCATAACTCTCGAATATCTGCGCGCGCGTTCGAGTTCCCCGTCAGTCATCGGCGTCGGCGTCGGCGACGGATCGTTCGCATCCATCCGTCCCTCGGTCGGCACGCGCCCATCGCCCTCGCCGCCGTCTCCCCTCTCCCTTCCTCGATCGCGTCGCCTCGATCGCGTCCGACGAATCGCGATGCGCTCGGTCGCGCGTCGCGCGCGCACCGCCGACATGTCCACCGAAAACCGCGCGCGGCGCTCTGGCGACGTCTCCGCGAACGATCCATCGCCGTCCGCGCTCGTGCGCAATGCGCGAGTGCGCGACGCGCGCCTCGCGACGCGAATGCGCGGATTCTTCCAAAACGAAAACGTCTCGTCGCGCGCGCGCGCGTCCGCGAGTAATCGCGCGGTGGGCGCGTCGGGCGAGGCGTCGTGGGTGCGCGATTTTCACGAGGATGATGACGAGGACGAGGACGTCGCGCGACGTCGCGTCGACGGCGCGTCGTCCGCGACGACCGCGCGAAGAGGGGACGCGCGACACCCGTTGGCGAAAGATTGGTCGGAGAGAATCTCTTCTCCGGCGGTTCGTCGCGAATTCATGGGAGAATCCATCGATTCGTACACGAGGCGCCGCGCGCTTCGCGTCTTCGCGGGGACGTGGAACGCGAACGGGAAGGCGCCGGGAACGTCTGTGGAACTGGAAACGTGGATTTGTAGGGGTGGTGTGAAGCGAGGGGAACCCGCGGACGTGGTGGTGATCGGGTTTCAAGAGATTGTGCCGTTAAACGTCGGGAAAGTGCTCGCGGTTGAGGACAGCGCGATGACGGAACTGTGGGAAGACCGCGTGGACGACGCGTTGAACGGTGAGCGGTCGAGGCAGGAGGCGACGAGACGACGCGGGGTGATGGAGGAGTACGACCCGACGTCGTTGGCGACGACGATGGAGACGAAGACGAAGATGGAGACGAAGACGGAGACGAATGTGAAGTGGGTGTCGTTCGACGGCGGCGACGTCGTGGAGGATTTGCACGGTGGCGCAATTCGCGAAGGGTCGCGGGACGCGTCGATGAACGATAGAACGCGCAGGGAGGGTCATGGTGAACCGGAGTATCGACCGGTGGCGCAGAAACAACTCGTGGGGGTGTACGTGACGGTGTGGGTTCGATCGTCTCTGTTGCCGCACTTGAAAGACGTCCGCGTCGCCACGGTGGCCACCGGATTTAACATCGGCGTCGGCGTGCTCGGAAACAAGGGCGCGTGTGGGGTGTGGATGCGTTTGTACAGCACGCCACTGGTGTTCATCTGCTCGCACCTGAGCGCGGGGAGTAAACCCGGAGACGAGATCAAGCGCAACGAGGATCAAATCAACATCGAACAACAGATGAGCTTTCAACCGCCGGAGGGTCGAGACGACGCCGTGTGCACCATCGCCGACGCCGCCTCCGCGATTTGGTTTGGAGATTTAAACTACCGTTTAACCCTCGAAGACGGCGTCGTGCGTCGCGCGATCGCGGACGGCACGTACTCCACGTTGTTGGCGTCGGACGAACTCAACATTGAGCGTCGCGCGAGACGCGTCTTCGTCGATTGGCACGAGGGCGAGGTCACCTTCGCGCCGACGTACAAGTACCGCCCTGGGACAAACATCTACAGTGGTGCGGGCGACGTCGACGTTAACGAGGTCGGGCAGGCACAAAAGCGCGAGGAGGAAAAGAAACGCACGCCGGCGTGGTGCGATCGCGTGCTCTGGCGAGGCGATTTCGACGTCAATTTGCTCGAGTACGGACGGTGCGAGTTGATGCACTCGGATCATAAACCCGTGCTCGCCACCTTCGAGATCATCGCGCGCGAGCTCGAACCCAAGCGATTACACGATTTATTGTTCGAGCTTCGCCGCAGGCTCGATCACGTCGAGATGGCGAGTCAGCCGAAGTGTTCGCTCGTGAATCCGATGGTCGATTTGGGTGAGTTGAGCTACGGCGCGCGTTCGAGAGGAAAGTTTACGTTGGCCAACGTCGGCGACGTCGAGGCTAAGTTTCGTCTGGTGTCGCCGATTCCTGGCGGTCCTCCCGCGCCGGGGTGGATGCGCGTGACGCCGACGAGCGGGAGTCTCCTCCCCGGGGAAGAGATCGCGTTCAACATCGAGGCGTCGATTCAGGGTGGGAAATCTTCGGGTCCAAACGCTCTAGTCACGTCGTCACCGGCGGCGAGACGACGCGAGACGGCACTCGTCGCCGTCGCCGCCGAACCCGACCCGGAGCCCGTGGACGCCATCCTCGTCGTCCGTTTAGAGGGCGGACGCGATTTCTTCGTCTCCGTGTCCGGATCGTACGCGCCGTGCGCGTTCGGAGCGTCGTTCGAGATGCTTCCGACGACGGCTTTTCCACCGAACGTACCCGCCGTCGTGGCGCGCATGACGGAGCACCTGTACGCGCGTCTCGACGACGCTCCGGATTTGTTTCGCGTCCCGTTCGACGGCGTTCGAACCGAGGACGGATTGGCCAAGATTGCGCGCGCGTTGACACCGGACGCGGACGTCGTCGTCGATTTTCCCTCGCTCGGCGTCAACGCGTACGACGTCGGCGAGGCGTTGCTCTCCCTCTTCTCCGCGCTTCCGTCGCGCGCGTTCGAACACGCCGACGTCGTCAAGGTGGTGGACTCCATGTCCCTCGCCGTGCCGCCGACGAAGGATTTCGTCAACGTCATACTGCTCAAACACGTCACCGCGCGCACGCGCGCCGCCGTCACGCACGTCGCCGCGTTATTCAAACGGTGCTGCGACGAAGCGCAGAGACGGTCGCCGAGCGCGTGCGCCGGCGCCGTCGCGCGCATCGTCGCCAGTCTCGCGACGTGTCTGTTTCCCGAGGCGGAGGGCGCGCCGACGAGACGACGCGTCGCATTCGTCGGCGCGCTCGTGGGCGTGCACGGGTCTTTCATAGACGCGTACGAGGAAGACGCGACGATACACGCGGCCTCCGCGTCCGCGCCCGCGTCCGCGTCCGCGTCCGCATCCGCCGAGCCGACGACCGCCCCGTTCTTTTCGACGCCGAATTGGAACCGTCTCTTCCAAACCGCCGTTCCGTCGTCGTTGGCGTCCACCGACGAGGAGACGACGACGAACGCGACGAAGAACACGGGTAATTTAATCGACTTTTAATCGAATCCTCTCCATCTTGTACAATACGAAGGACACACGCCGTTCAATCGCCCGACGGCGTCGTCGGTTCTTCCTCGCGCGTGACATCGCGCCGCCGCGGCTGATGATTGCGCGATTGGGCGCGAATCGTTTCCCCCGCACACGTCGACGCTCGAGTCGCCTCTCGATCGTGGGTTGGCGCGTGAAAGCGAGCGTAAGGGGCGCTCGTCCACTCGCGCGGGTCCCGGTCGCGACTCTCGCGTCGACGCGCGCGTCACGCGCCGCGCCCGAACGAAGAAACCATGGCGGCTCTGGCGAAACTCGCGAAGCTCGCGCTCGTGAATAAGGTGTCGAAAGAGCTCGAGAACCATCTCGGAGTGGCGGATAAGACGCTGAGTGAATTCGTCATCTCGCTCGCCGAGGAGAGCGCGGACGCGGAGGGGTTTAAGACGGCGTTGGCGGGCGTGGGGGCGGAGGTGGACGACGCCTTCGCGGAGTCGTTGTTGGGACTGATTCGCCGCGGGCGAAAGAGAAAGACGATCGGCGGCGGTGCAGAGGGTGATTCGGGGAAAACGAGCGAGGGCGCGCATAGTGCGAGCGTCACCGACGCGCAGTTTCCGGGATTAACCGTGAGAGACGACGAGAGTCACGCCAAGGCGTTGACGAGGGAACTGTACGGCGACGGGGACGCGCGCGCCAACGCGGCGGATGATCCTCGATTGAGCGCGCGAGGACGCGAGCGCGAAGCGTCGCACTCGCGGGCGAGCGTGCAGACGCACGCACGACCGGACGCGCCGACGCTGGACGGGGAACCGAACGTGGGTGAGGTGTATCGAGGACGAGTGACCAACGTGATGGATTTCGGCGCCTTCGTCCAACTCGTCGACTTCAAGCGCAAGGCGGAGGGATTGGTGCACGTGAGCGCGATCGCGGATAGACACCTGAAGAGCGCGAAGGATGGTGCGAGCAGAGGCGAGAGCGTCTTCGTAAAGGTGATGAATCGAAACGGGAATAAGCTTTCTCTGAGCATGAAGGCGGTGGATCAGACGACGGGGAAGGAGTGCGCGGGGGCGGCCAAGTCGACGTTTGGAACCGGACGGAGTAATCCCGCGCCGCGAAATCTCCCGCCACCGGCGCCGAGAGGAGAGTCTTCGCTCAAGGGTTTGTCGGGGATCGACGCGAGCGCGCTCGAAGACGCGCACGCGGGGTCGCGTAAACGTCCGCCGAAGAGACTAAGCTCGCCCGAGTTGTGGGAGGCGCGACAACTCATCGCCAGCGGCGTGCTCAAGGTGCAAGACTACCCGCAGTTTGATCCCGAGAACGACGGCATGCTCGCGTACGAGGAGGAGGCCGAGGAGGAGGTGGATATCGAGATGAACGAAGAGGAGGCGCCGTTCTTACAGGGACAGACGGCGGCGAGCACGGGGGACGTGTCGCCGATTAAAATCGTGAAAAATCCAGACGGTTCCATGCAGCGCGCGGCGATGACGCAAGCCACGCTGGCCAAGGAACGACGCGAACTTCGCGAACAACAACAACGCGCGGATGCGGATGCGGAGGGTGAAGTGGCGACTCGACCGTGGGAAGATCCCATGCGCAGGCAAGGAGACGCCGTGTTGGTCGAGGAGGCGCGACAGTACGGTCGCTCGAGCCATCGCGACATGCCGGAATGGAAAGCAAAGTCGCATGGACAGCGCATGGGTCAGCCACAGACGATGCCGATACACGAGCTGCGACAAACACTTCCGATTTATAAGCTCCGCGATCAATTGATTCAGGCGGTGAACGAGAATCAAATTCTCGTCGTCATTGGGGAGACGGGTTCGGGGAAGACGACGCAGATGACGCAATACTTGGCCGAGGCTGGATACACGTCTCGGGGTAGAATAGGATGCACGCAGCCGAGAAGAGTCGCCGCGATGTCGGTCGCGAAGCGTGTCGCCGAGGAATACGGCTGCAGGCTCGGTGAAGAAGTGGGTTATGCCATTCGTTTCGAAGATTGTACCTCGCAAGACACGGTGATCAAGTACATGACGGACGGTATGCTACTTCGCGAAGCGCTGCTCGACGACGCCTTGTCCCAATACTGCGTCATCATGCTCGATGAGGCGCACGAGAGAACGATACACACAGACGTGTTGTTCGGCTTATTGAAGAAGTGTTGCGCGAAGCGTAAAGATTTGAAAATCATTGTCACGTCTGCCACGTTGGACGCCGAAAAGTTTTCGACATACTTTTTTGATTGTCCAATCTTCACCATTCCGGGTAGAACTTTCCCGGTGGAGGTGCTGTACACCAAGGCTCCGGAGAGCGATTATTTAGACGCCGCGTTGATAACGGTGATGCAGATTCACCTCACCGAACCAGAGGGTGACATTTTGCTCTTCCTCACCGGTCAAGAGGAAATCGACTCTGCGGCTGAAATTCTTTTCGAGCGCATGCGCGCCTTGGGTCCCGCCGTTCCCGAACTTCACGTGCTTCCCGTGTACTCGGCTCTTCCGAGCGAGCAACAGACACGGATCTTTGAGCCGGCTCCTCCAGGTAGTCGTAAGTGCGTCATCGCCACGAACATCGCCGAGGCGTCGCTCACCATCGACGGCATCTTTTACGTCGTTGATCCTGGTTTTTCAAAGCAAAAAGTGTACAACCCGAAGGTATCCATGGATTCACTCATCGTCGCTCCGATCTCCCAGGCCTCTGCGAGACAAAGAGCCGGTCGCGCCGGTCGCACGGGTCCCGGTAAGTGTTACCGATTGTACACGGAGAGCGCGTTTAAGAATGAAATGCTCCCGACGTCGATTCCGGAAATTCAACGCACCAACCTTAGCATGACGGTGTTGACGATGAAGGCGATGGGGATCAACGATTTGATCGACTTTGATTTTATGGACCCACCGCCGCCGGCGACGCTCGTCACCGCCTTAGAACAACTGTACAATCTCGGCGCGTTGGACGAGGAAGGTTTGCTCACGCGTCTGGGGCGCAAGATGGCCGAGTTCCCGCTGGAACCACCGATGAGTAAGATGCTCATCGCCAGCGTCGATTTCGGATGTTCGGAAGAAATTTTAACTATCGTCGCCATGCTGAGCGCGCAAAACATTTTCCACAGACCAAAAGAGAAGCAGGCGCAAGCCGACGCGAAGAAGAACAAATTTTTCCAAGCCGAGGGCGACCACCTCACCCTCTTATCCGTGTACGAGGCCTGGAAGGCACAGGGTTTCAGCGAACCGTGGTGTTACGAAAACTTCTTACAGGCGCGATCGATGAAACGCGCTCAGGACGTCCGCAAGCAACTCCTCACCATCATGGATCGATACAAGCTCGGCACCACGAGCGCCGGCCGCAACTACAACAAGGTGCGCAAAGCCATCTGTTCGGGTTTCTTTTTCCACGGCGCGAAAAAAGACCCTCAGGAGGGGTACAAAACCATCGTCGAACAGACTCCAACCTACATCCACCCCTCCAGCGCCCTCTTCCAGCGTCAACCCGACTGGGTCATCTACCACGAGCTCGTCCTCACCACCAAGGAGTACATGCGCGAGGTGTGCGCCATCGACCCCAAGTGGCTCGTCGAGCTCGCCCCTCGCTTCTTCAAGCTCAGCGATCCGAGACATCTGAGCAAGAGAAAGAAGGCTGAAAAGATCGAACCACTGTACGACAGGTACAACGATCCCAACGCGTGGCGTCTCAGCAAGCGTCGATGAACGTCGTCCCTCGCGCGCGCCGTCTCGCGCCGTGCAATTTCAATTTCAAATCCGGACCATGACGACACATTTCAATGCGATTCGTGCGAGCCATCGTCGCCATCCGTCGACGCGTCGACGCCCGATCTCGGCGGAGCGCCGGCGTTGCGGTCGATCGATCGTTCCTCGCCGAGCGTCGAAAGCGCGCACCGACGCGAGAGATTCATTCGCGCGGAGATTCGATTATTCGATTCGATCGATCGA
>MDTE01183469.1_pt1 | contig 21492 bp, 36 predicted proteins | sample 811231 | NCBI WGS metagenome assembly MDTE01 (sample SAMN05326651, study PRJNA326480) | marine metagenome | isolation source: seawater | place: Indian Ocean: Red Sea | collected 2010
TCATAAAGCACAATACGAATGGGACCAATCTTTTTACCAGCTTCATTGAATGCCCGACCTGAAATTGAATATTCTTGGGCATAAATATAGGATGTCCAAAGGAGTGCTAATAGGACAGGATATCGTCTATAAATAGACAATTTAAGAATGAATTTCATCCCCTTCATTTTACCTCGGTTTTTTTACGTGCCAATATAATTTCGGATTAGCTAATTGGCAATCACACGGGAACTTAATTATTCAAAGAATAATTGTAAACATCTTTATCGATTTTCATTTTTAGGATCTAAAACAACATATTGTTGCCAAAATCGTACAGATTTAGCCCATTCTTCCGATGAATAAAATGCCTTTGTTCCACCAGTTAGTTCCAACTGGTTTCTCATCATTGTTATAGGACCCATGGGGAGTTTGTTTACACCTTCCGGTATGGCATTTATGCTGATTAGTTCCCATTCACAATCAGTGCTTCGTTCATTATTTTCATTTAATACATCATGTCGGTATAGGATTAAATCCACCGCACCTGCTTTAAGTAGCCTACCATCTATTGCACGGATTTGAATATAAGGCTCTTCATCAGTTCTTCTTTTTACTATCTTAGAGACTAGTTTAGTATCCATACTTAGCTTAACATATGGGCAAATAAATTCTGAAAGAAATGATTTATCCACTTTCACAATACGGACTCCATCTCGATAACCTGCAGAAAATTTTCCATTTTCCATCTGGGTATGAGCATGGGAAGCTATTTCTTCAAAGCTCAAAGTCTTTGAGTATGTCTTGCCCGAGCCATTAACCTGACGACGGACAAAATCATTTACACCAACAATCATATTTCCCCTTGATTTTCATTATGAAAAATTAATTCAAATAATTTCATCAGTCATTGCCATTTAATATAGCTAACTATAATTTATTTCATGACTTTTCCTATCTGGTTACCTTTTGCGAATGAATGGCTAACCTTTTGGTTTTTATTAATTTTTATACTAGGTATAGTTGGTTTAAGTGAGCAAATAAATAAATCGGGTTTAATTCCCCAAGAATCTAATCGAAGATTGATTCATTTCTTCATTGGGGTTTTTATTTCCTTTTCACCCTTAGTTTTTTTTTCAAATATACAACCTGCATGTCTCGCATTTATTTTCACAATTTTAAATTTTTATACTCTTGAAAAAGATGTATTCCAAGGTATACATTCACAGAAAAATAAAACGTATGGTACGGTTTATTTTCCATTGGCTTATTTGCTTATTGTAATTGCATTTTGGTCATACCCTAGATTTATTATCATCTCTCTTTTAATATTGACAATATCAGATCCATTAGCTGCCCATGTCGGCTCGTCTACTGATAATCCGTTAAGTTTTACTATCTGGGAAGATCATAAATCTTTGCAAGGTACCATAACTTTTTTTTCATCATCTTTAATATTAATCTATATATCATCGCAAATATTATTTAATTATTCGAATATATTTTTATTCGGTATGGCATTATTTACTGCTATTGGTGCGACAATTGCTGAGGCTACAAGTAAGCATGGAACTGATAATTTATCTATCCCAATAATAAGTATAATATTTATGATTGGTTATGTGCACCGTTTTACAGGTTCCAAACAATTCTTTGATTTGACAATTACAGAATTTTCTATTCTCCTATTAATTATCATTCTCCTTTTATTATTGGCCTATAAGCTCAAGTCACTTTCAAGAAGCGGATATTTTGGTAGTTTGATTATGGGCATTATTATAATGTTAATTGGTAGTTGGCAGTTTTTAGTACCTTTAGCAGTCTTTTTTATCTTCTCTTCTTTTATTAGTAAGATAACTAAGAGTAATTCCTTTTATCGAACAAAAGGGTCTCAAAGGGATATCATACAAGTCTATGCAAATGGAGGTATTTCTTTAATATTATGTATTTATAATTTTATTAATCCAAGTTCGATCAATCTATTATTATTTTATGCTTCTGTAAGTGCAGCAATGGCTGACACCTGGGCAACTGAGATAGGTAAACTATCTAAGAACAAACCAATATCAATTTTAGACTTGAAAGAAATACAGCATGGTCTTTCCGGTGGTATTACTAGAATTGGCATTATAGGATCGTTGCTTGGATCATGCCTGATTGGCTTTACTGTTTGGATTATTCATCCAATGCCTAGTTTTATAATTTATGGAATAATTTTCTGTGGATTTTTAGGCGCTATATTTGATTCAATCCTTGGAGCAACTATTCAGGCCAAATATGAAACACAAAAAGGGGAAATAATTGAAAAACCGATTAAGGATGCCATCCTTATCTCTGGTAATCCTTGGATCAATAATGATATGGTCAATCTGTTCAATACGGCCTTTTCTCCATTGATTATGTATATTTTTTTAAGGATTATATAATAAAGCCTTTCTTAATTTAGAAGGGCTTTATATTGTAGTAGTATTAAAAGTGGTTTAGATGACTTTATAGACTAATAATCCCACCATTACAATCAATGAAATAAAAATTAGGGCAACACCCATGTTACCCTTTTTTATCTCTTCCCATTCATCAATATCTGAAGATAGCCAATCAAAAACTTTTAATGCGATACCAACACCAAAAGCAAAACCTACAGCAGCAGTAATTGACCAACCAACTGCTCTGCCATATTGTGTTAATAAACCTGCGAGTGAATTAGGATCTTGAAACATAGTTACTCCTTAGATAATCTCCATATTTTTCATGATTTCTTGCATAAATTGTGATGAATCCATACGGCCTTCTGCTAAAGAGATAGCTTGTTCTGCCGTACAACTTGCCATGAAAATATTTTTTTCTCCTTTAGAAACAGGTGCTTCAACAGAAATAATTACCATGGGTGGTGTATAAGCATTTGCAAGGCCCAGTTGTTTTTGATGTGCAATGGCTTGTCCTGCCGAGGCAAAACCGACCAGCATAACCATTTCGAAATTATTTCTATTACTTTGTAAGGTCATTGAAAATTCATCTATATCAAGAGAAAGTTGCGAAGATTCAACAGTTACCCTGTAAGATTTACAAACACTTTTGACTTTTTTCTTAAAAGCATAATTAGCAAAAAGACCATCCGTTCCAATAGTAAATGCTAGGAGCGCCAGAAATAATATTCGTTTAGATTGCATCGTTCAGTTCAATAATTTCTATAGGATTTTACATATCCTAACTTCGGTGAATCAAGGAGTAAATACAGGAATTCCATTTTTTATTACATACTGAAGTGGGTGGTCAGAAACAAAGTAAGGAATTTCAACTGGTCGCTGAAAGTTCCAAACAATCATATCTGCCTTATGCCCTTCTTGGATTGAACCAACTTCCTTTTCAATTTGAAGAGATTTAGCCGATGTATACGTAGCTGCTTTTAATGCTTCTAGTATAGGCATCTTCATGTAAATGCAGGATAGTGTTAAAATAAAGGGCATAGACCGAATGTAACAACTTCCTGGATTATAGTCCGTTGCTATAGCTACATCCACACCAGCTTGATTTAGTTTTTCATAGGGTGCATACCCTATTTTACCTAAACAGAAAGTTGTTCCAGGAAGTAAGGTTGCAATAACATTATTTTCAACAAGCTTCTGAATTCCTTCTTCATTTACAGCCATTAGATGATCTGCTGAAATACAATTAGTTAAACCGGCTAATGATGCAGCACCGGAATCTTCAAATTCATCCGCATGAATTCTTGGAATCAATCCTTCATCTTTTCCCGAGTTTATAATTTTTTCCGTTTGCTCAACATTGAAATATCCATTCTCACAAAATATATCATTATATTTGGCAACTCCTTGTTTTGCAATAGCAGGAATCATTTCATTACAAATTAAATCAACATATCCTTCCAAATCATCTTTGAATTCAGGCGGGCATCCATGTGCCCCCATAAAGGTAGGGACCATGTCAATTTTGTGAGCTTGATTCACTTCATCTATTACTTTAAGTGATTTTAATTCTGATGCTGTATCTAAGCCATATCCACTTTTACATTCTATTGTAGTTGTTCCAAGTTTTAAAAATTGATCCATTCTGCCCTGAACTTTAGAAATTAGCTCTGATTCTGATGAGTTCCGAACACCACTTATACTAGCAATAATGCCACCACCTTCCGCAGAAATTTCTTCATAGGAAATACCATTTAGGCGCATATCAAATTCTTCATCTCTACCATTTAAAAAAACTGGATGTGTATGTGAATCAATAAATCCAGGAGTGACCAATTTATATTTACAATCTAGGAAGTTATCAGCAGGATTAAGTTTTTGACCAATCTCACTAATCTTACCATTTTCAATTGCAATTTCTACATTCTTGTAAGTCACCATACATTTTTTTTCAGTGTTGTACGTGACCAATTGGCTGATATTTGATAATAATAATGATTTCATCTAATTAGCTAAAAACAAATAAGCAGACTATTTAATTCTTATGCCTAATTCTGATTTGACATAGGTATGTCAATATTCCAAATATTTGCATTTTTAATTGCTTTTTCATATCCTGCATCAGCGTGACGAAATATTCCCATTCCTGGATCATTTGTAAGAACAGATTTAAGACGTGAATCCATTTCAATAGTTCCATCTGCAACAATAACTTGACCTGCATGGAGAGAATATCCCATACCAACTCCACCTCCATGATGAAAAGACACCCAGGTGGCACCTCCTGCAACATTAACCATGGCATTTAGTAATGGCCAATCTGCAACGGCATCTGTGCCATCCTTCATTGCTTCTGTTTCTCGGTTTGGTGATGCTACAGATCCACAATCTAGGTGGTCCCTCCCAATTGCAATAGGTGCGGACAAATCACCATTTCTAACCATTTCATTCAAGGCTAAACCAAATTTTGCTCTAGCACCATAACCCAGCCAGCAAATTCTTGCCGGCAACCCTTGAAATTGAATTTGTTTTCCAGCCATATGAATCCACCGACATAGAGCCTCATCATGGGGAAAAATATCCAATATTTTTTGATCTGTTTTATAAATATCTTCGGGGTCTCCTGACAAAGCCACCCAGCGAAAAGGTCCCTTGCCTTCACAAAATAATGGTCGAATATATGCAGGTACAAATCCAGGAAAGTCAAATGCGTTTTCTACACCAGCTTTCACAGCTTGCGCACGAATATTATTCCCATAATCAAATGCAACAGCACCCAGTTTTTGCAAATCCAATATACCCTGCACATGTTCACCCATTGAACGAATAGATTCTTGTATATATTTATTAGGATCTGCTTCTCGCAGTGCGTTAGCTTCTTTTAAACTATATCTATTTGGTATATATCCTACTAACTCATCGTGTGCAGATGTTTGATCTGTAACTAAATCAGGGACTATTCCGCTTTTTGCAATTTCCGGGACTAAATCAGCAGCATTCCCTTTTAACCCAATCGATATTGCATTACCATGTAATTTAGCTTCATTAGCCCAATTTAGTGCTTCTGCTAACGATTCTGTAGATTTATCCAGATATTTAGTTTCCAACCTACGTTGAATCCGCCAAGGATCGATCTCAATACTGATAGATACACCTCCGGCCATTTTCACTGCCAATGGCTGTGCCCCACCCATGCCTCCTAAACCTGCAGTTAACGTGATTTTACCTAATAGAGAATCCGTATTCCAATGTGTTTTAGCTGCTGCAACAAAAGTTTCATAGGTACCTTGCAAAATACCTTGAGTACCTATATAAATCCAACTCCCAGCTGTCATTTGACCAAACATCATCAGACCCTTTTTATCCAATTCATTGAAATGTTCCCATGTTGCCCAGTTTGGAACAAGATTAGAATTTGCAATTAATATTCTGGGCGATGTTGTATGGGTTTTTATAACACCCACCGGTTTCCCTGATTGAACCAATAATGTTTGATCTGGATTAAGCCTTTTTAATGTTTCAAGGATTGCATCAAAACATTCCCAATTTCGAGCAGCTTTACCCCTACCTCCATAAACTATCAACTCATCTGGGACTTCTGCCACATCCGGGTCAAGGTTATGCTGAATCATTCGATATGCAGCTTCTATCTGCCAATTTTTACAGGATATTTTTTTCCCGGTCGGAGGATGAATCATACGCGACATTTAAATCTCTATCATTAGATTTTTACTGAAAATATTTAATTAGTTGTTTTGCATAGGATGGCTCACCTTTAAAAACAGTGTATGAAAAAATACTAATACCGCTAAAGTCATTAATACCTGTATGATAGATTTTTTTCCCTGCAGAATTTGCATTTTGATTATATGTAGCAATACCCATAATAACTCTAGCAATATACTTTTTAGGCAGACTTTGTTTCATTATTTGAATATTTTTATCAAAGGTACTCAAATTCATACTATAATTCATAGGGACTGCCCAGTCTATATATCCTCCGGCCAACCATACATCCCATTCCTGACCAAATGTATTTCTTGCATTATTTAAATTAGGTTTAACTGCGGCTGAAATTATACAATTTGGCTGATATGCTTTAATTCGGGTAGATGCTTTACTTAGAAATCTTGTAATTGCAGAACGTTTATAATCAGAAAAAGAGGGTCTTTCATTTATTTCTAATGGTGGCAACCCAGGGATATTTGTCTGATAATTAAGAAAATATTTTAATCCAATTGGATTCATTCCCCATCCTAAATCGTGGTAACGGATATAATCAAAATGTATGCCATCTAATTTATAATTTTGTAATAATTCCGTAATAACATTTTGGAGGTGAGCATCTACTTCTGGGTGAGTAGGTGCTAAATAAAATCCTTCCCCATTTGATTTTCTATCATTCTGCATTTGTTTCATCGTACTTTCAATATTAATCAAATCTGGGGTTTTTGAATCAACCCATGTAGGCTGTGAAAGTAATAAATGGTCAGACTGTAAAGGGTATTGTGGTGATGACCATAGGTAATAAATATTCAACCATGCATGAATTTTAATGTTGGATTCATGGCCCTTTTTCAATGCATAAGATAGTGGATCAAAATTAGTTTTAGCTAATAGGTGTGATCTTGGAACTAAATTGGATTTATAATATGCATCACCTCTACCTCGAATTTGAACAAAAAGATGATTATAATTATTTTCTTTTGCAAATCGTAGAACAGCATCTATTTTATCTTCAGAAATAATATGGTCTCTAACAACCCAAAGAGCTCTTACATCAAAAACTTCACTTTTGACTACTCCCATAGATAAAAAAAGAAGGGCAACAAGTGTCGCCCTTCGAAAAGTGTTCCATTCTAGGTTCACAAGAGTATTTAAACTAATTTAATTTTCCGCTTCAACTTTCGGTGCGCTATCACCGACCAAGTCTACAAATTCTATTAGAGACATAGGAGCACAATCATTATCTCTAAATCCCAGTTTTGTTATACGAGTATATCCGCCATTTCTTTCAAGGAATGCTGGACCTACATTTTCAAATAATTCCCGGACGATTGCCTTGTGTGGAACTTTTTTCAGTACTTGTCTACGCGAATGTAGATCACCTTTCTTTGCAAAAGTAACAAGAGGTTCAACAAAAGTACGGAGTTGCTTGGCCTTCGCATCAGTGGTTTTTATCTTTTTATGAGTGATTAATGCAGATGCTAAGTTTGCCATCAGTGCTTTACGATGTGCAGTCTTTCGACCTAACTTCCGTCCAGATTTATTGTGTCTCATTATTAGCCTTCTTCTGCCATAATTGAATCGACAGCCATTCCAAAATGGAGACCCATAGAATCTAATTTTTCAACTAGCTCTGTTAAGGATTTTCTACCAAAATTTTTATATTTCAACATTTGGTTCTCTTCCTTACTGACTAATTCATGGATATATTTGATTCCTGCTGCTTGCAAGCAATTATAACTGCGTACAGAAAGCTCCATTTCGTCAATAGTTTGATTTAAAAGCTTTCTCAGAGCCATTGTTTCATCAGAAACACCATCAGAAATTTCCAATACAGAAGGATTTGAAATTGCTTCAACAAATTTCAGATGATCACGTAAATAAGTAGCAGAATAAGAAACTGCATCTTTTGCTGTAATAGATCCATCAGTCTCAACAGATAAAGTGAGAATTTCGATAGGATCCTTTGCACCAGGAACAGGTTGCACGTTAAATGTAACTTTTGTTACAGGATTAAATATACTATCAATTGATAATGTTCCCACGGTCAGATTTGGCAATTCATTTTCTTCTGATGGTACATATCCTTTACCAATACCAATTCTCAATTCTAACTCAAGTTTTCCTTTAGCATTAATTTCAGTGATATATTGTTCGGGGTTTAAAATTTCATATTGATCACTTGCATCTTGTAAATCCTGTGCAGTAAAAACTTTTTTCCCTTTCATTGTTAATGTTACCTTATCAGGATTATTATCCATCAGTCTAAATCGAACTTTTTTCAGATTCATAATGATATCTGCAACATCATCTTTTACCCCTGTTATAGTGGAAAATTCGTGTTGGACACCATCAATTTTTACATGGGTGATTGCAGCACCGGGAATACTTGTAAGTAAAACACGACGCATAGCATTGCCTAGTGTAGTACCATAACCACGCTCTAATGGTTGTATAGAAAAACTTCCAATGTTTTCAGTTTTTGTATTTTCTTTGAATTCTACATTTAGTTCTAGTTGTTTGGTTGCCATAAAGGATTTTCCCTTTTTTTAAATTATTTTGAATATAATTCTACAACTAACTGTTCATTTACAGTAAGCTGCATTTCATCTCTTTCCGGAACAGAAATAAATGTTCCACGCATTTTTGCTTTATCGATTTCCAACCAAGGAAGATCAATATCACCTTTGATGCGTTTAATGGATTCTAAAATAATATCCATTTTTTTACTTCTTTTTCTTACTTGAACCACATCGCCTGGTTTCACAATAAATGAGGGAATATTCACAACTTTATTGTTAACCAAAAAATGTTTATGACTCACAAGCTGTCTTCCGGCTGGACGAGAAGGTGCAAACCCTAAACGGTACACTACATTATCTAATCTACTTTCCAGCAATTGAAGCATGTTTGTACCGGTTTCACCTTTCATTTTATCCGCTTTTAAAAAACTCAGACGGAATTGTTTTTCTAATAATCCGTACATGAATTTAATTTTTTGTTTTTCTCGTAATTGTATTCCATAATTCGATAATTTTGAACGACGAGTTTGACCGTGTTGACCCGGTGCATAAGGTTTACGATTGAGTAAACGATCAAATTTTGGATTTCCGAAAATATTTTCCCCAAATTTCCGTACTAACTTCCCTTTTGTAGTATCTGATTTTGCCATATTTATTCCTTATACTCGTCTTCGTTTTGGAGGGCGACAACCATTATGAGGTAATGGTGTTACATCTTTAATAGTTGTAATCTGTATCCCTGCAACAGCTAATGCACGAATTGCTGATTCTCGTCCTGAACCAGGTCCTTTCACTTCCACATCTAGACTAGATATTCCTAAAGACATAGCAGTTTGAGCAGCTTTATCTGCAGCCATTGTTGCTGCATATGCTGTACTTTTTCTTGAGCCTTTAAAACCAGACGTACCAGCTTTCTCCCATACAATCACATTTCCTAATTTGTCTGTTAGGGTAATATGGGTATTATTAAATGTAGATTTAATGTGGGCAACGCCATGAGGCTCTACATTTTTCTTTTTTTTCTTTTTCGGTTTATTTTCAGCCAAAATATTCTCTCAATTAATTATTATTTTTTTCCTAACCCAATGGTACGTTTCTTCCCTTTACGAGTTCGTGCATTGGTTTTTGTTCGCTGGCCATTGGCAGGAAGTCCTCGACGGTGTCTTAAACCTCTATAAGTACCAGTATCCTTAAGTCGCTTAATATTCATCGCAGTCTGAGAGCGTAATTCACCTTCAACCATGAACCCTAAATCAGAGATAGCATCTCGAAGAGCAACAACCTGTTCCTCAGTTAAATCTTGTACACGGGTATCCAGGTTCACTTTGGCTTTTTCACACAACTTTTTTGCAGTAGTTAAACCAATACCATGGATATACCGCAATGAGTAAGGAACCTTTTTATTCCGTGGAATATCTACTCCAACTATACGTGCCATATATCTAATTTATCCTTGACGCTGTTTATGTTTTGGGTTTTCACAAATCACCAGTACAACGCCTTTTCTTCTTATGACTTTGCACTTAGCACAAATCTTTTTTACGGATGGACGAACTTTCATTGGACTCTACTTTTGTCTGTACGTAATTCTTCCTCGGCTCAGATCATAGGGTGAAATTTCTAATGTCACCACATCACCAGGTAATATTTTTATAAAATGCATTCTCATCTTCCCACTAACATGAGCTAATACTTCGTGTGAATCGCCTCCAATTTCTACTTCAACGCGAAACATAGCATTTGGCAATGTCTCCTTGATAATTCCATCAATTGTAATTGGTTTTTCCTTAGCCATGAGATCCAACACTTAAAATTTTAGGTCCACTTTCTGTTATTGCAATAGTATGCTCAAAATGTGCTGATGCTGCACCATCTCTTGTAAATATTGTCCATCCATCTTGAGCGGTATAAACATCTTTTCTACCTGCATTTATCATTGGTTCAATTGCAATGCACATACCTGCTTGAAGTTTATAACCCTGTTTTGCTTCTCCATAATTGGGAATCTGCGGCTCCTCATGAAGCTCTGTACCAATGCCATGACCAACCAATTCTCTTACAACTGAAAATCCATGGCCTTCAGCATAACTTTGAACAGCATTACCAATATCTCCTACATAATTTCCAGGAATAGCTTGTTCAATTCCTTTTTTAAGCGATACACGCGTAACATCCATTAATTCTTGTTTATCATTATCTATCTTTCCAATAGCAAATGTTTTGGCATGATCTCCATAATAACCATCTAATTCAGCACCACAATCAATACCAACAATCTGACCTTCTTGAAGAATATCGTTACCGGGTATACCATGAACAACTGCATCATCAATAGATACACATAAAGTTGCAGGGAAGCCCATATAACCTTTAAATGCTGGGCGTGCTCCTTGGGAGCAAATAAAATCTTCTGCCATTTGATCTAAATCAGAGACTCTTGTTCCAACAACTACATGAGATTCTAGCATAATCAAAGTATCTGCAACAATTTGACAACTTCGTGCAATTTTATCAATTTCTGATTGTGATCTTGTGTGTATCATTACATTCTTCTCCGACCACGAATTTTTCCTTTCGTTAAAAACCCGTCGTAATGCCGCATCATTAAGTGGGACTCAATCTGTTGTAATGTATCTAAGGCAACACCTACGATTATTAACAAGCTTGTACCACCAAAAAATGAAGCTAAATCATAATTGATATTCATGGTTTGCATGAGGATATAAGGAAAAATTGCAACAAATGCTAAAGCTATAGAGCCGGGTAAAGTCACACGAGTTAAAATATTATCAATATATTCAGCAGTTTTTTTGCCAGGACGAACACCGGGTATAAACCCTCCCTGCTGTTTCATAGTAGATGAAACTTGAACAGGATCGAATGCAATTGCCGTATAAAAATATGTGAAGAAAATTATCATTAAACCAAATACAAACCAATAAAATGGATGTTCAAAAGAAAACCAATTCATTAATGTTTGGGCAAAAGCACTATCTCCTAAAAATGTAGAAATAGTGCTGGGAATAAACATGATTGATTGAGCAAAGATAATTGGCATAACTCCAGCTGTATTCACTCTCATTGGGATATGTGTATTTTGACCCCCATAAACTTTTCGACCCACAACACGCTTTGCATACTGAACAGGGATTTTCCTCGTCCCCTGAGTAAGTAAAACCACAAAACAAATAATTAAAAACATGATTCCCATAAGAATGAATTCAGATAATAAACCACGTACACCTTCTTGAACCAATGTGATTTCGCTTAATATTACATTTGGGAAAGCTGCAACAATACCAACCATAATGATGAGAGAGATACCATTCCCAATACCCCTCTCTGTAATTCTTTCACCAAGCCACATTAAAAATAATGTGCCTGTTACCATACTAATTAATCCAGTAAATGTAAACATCCAGCCAGGATTCAGTACTACCGGTTGCCCATTTGCTGTCAAACTTGGGAGAAATACTGCTACGACACCATAAGATTGCATTGATGCTAAAAGAACGGTTCCATAACGAGTAATTTGAGTAATTTTTTTACGACCTGCTTCACCTTCCTTTTGTAACCTTTGGAAATAAGGAATAACAGAACCCATTAATTGAATAATAATTGAAGATGATATATAAGGCATAATACCCAATGAAAACAGAGATGCTTTTTCGAATGCACCACCAACAAATGTATTAAATAGACCAAATAATGAGTTTTGCAAATTGGTAAATGCACCAGCAAGAGCTTCACCATCTACACCAGGAATCGGAATATGTGCACCAACCCTGACTATAATCAAAATACCTATCGTAAATAGAATTCTGCGACGTAGTTCCGGAATTATAAAAATACTTTGGATTTTATCTATCACTGGACGGTTGCAGTCCCACCTGCTTTTTCAATTATTTCTTTTGATGAAGAACTAAATGCCGTAGCAGTAATATGCACCTTTGAAGAAAATTCACCATTTGCTAATATTTTTATTGGTTTCAATGCTGAGCGAACTAATCCATTTTTAGCTAAAAATTGCGCATCAACTTTCTTTAATCCCAATGATTCAATAGCTCCCAAATTAACTATTTGAAATTCTTTTCTGAATAAATTAGTAAAACCACGCATAGGTAAACGACGCGCCAACGGCATTTGTCCACCTTCAAACCAAGGTCTACGCTTAAAACCTGACCTTTGTCCTGCTCCCTTATCTCCTCGTCCAGCAGACTTACCTAAGCCGGAACCGTTTCCACGACCTACACGCTTCCGATTTTTAGTTGAGCCAGGTATAGGAGTTAATGATTCTAAATTCATAATTCTTCCACTTTCAATAAATAGGGTATCACATTTATCATCCCCCGTATCGCTGCTGTATCAGTGTGCTCTACAGTCTGATTTAATCTACGCAATCCCAAAGCTTGCAACGTAGCTTTTGCTTTTGGCTTATAGCCAATACCACTTTTTACTTGCGTAATTTTTAATGTTTTTATTTTAGCCATTAACTAAAAACCTCACCAATAGTCATCCCACGTTTGTTTGCAACAGCAACTGCATCTTTCATCCTGACCAGTCCATCCATAGTTGCATGAACTAAATTCATGGAATTCTTAGAACCTTGACGTTTTGTCAATATATTATGAATACCAACTTGCTCCATAACTGCTCTTACAGAAGCTCCAGCAATAATTCCAGTACCCGGTGATGCAGGTTTAAGGAAAATTCTACTCGCGCCATGTTTACCTATAATGGTGTGAGGAATTGTACCATTTACAATAGAAACCTTAATTATATTTCGTTTGGCAATCTCTTTTCCTTTTTGAATTGATGAAATAACCTCATTAGCCTTTCCCAAACCAATACCGATATGACCTTTACCATCACCAACAACAACTAGAGCGGAAAAACGAAATCTTTTTCCGCGAGAAGTAACTTTCGCTGTTCTATTTATTTTTACAACCGCCTCTTCCTTTAGGTCAAGCTCAGCTGGATTTATGATTGCCAAATCAGACTCCCCTTAAAATTTTAATCCACCTTCACGGGCGGCTTCTGCAAATGCTTTAACTCTGCCATGATAGGGATAACCATTTCTATCGAATACAACAGATCCAACTTTTTCGGATTGTGCTTTTTTCGCTAAAGCTTTTCCTACAATACGACTGATATCTGTTTTATTTCCTGCTTTTTTAAGATCAGGTATTAAATCTTTTTCTTTGGATGAAACTGCTATTAGAGTATGACCATCAAAGTCATTAACAATCTGGGCTTCAAAATGCTTACTACTCCGAAAAACAACCAACCTCGGCCGTTCCGAATGGAGCCTGGACGTCTTTTTACTTCTATTTCGCCTTCTTTCATCTCTACGTATTACTGAACGATGTTGAGCCATTATGTAGCACCCACAGTTTTACCTTGTTTTGAGCGAACATACTCATCTTTATAACGCACACCTTTCCCTTTATAGGGTTCAGGTTTCCGAAACGAGCGAATTTTTGCTGCTACAGCACCAATCAACTGTTTATCATTCCCTTCCACTTTTAACTCAGTGCGGTTTGCACTTACCTTTATTCCTTCAGGCATATCAAAATAAATATCGTGTGAATATCCCAATTGTAGTTTCAAACGATTACCCTGCACTTCAGCTTGATATCCAACACCTATAATTTCTAGCTCTTTTGTAAAACCTACAGACACACCTAGGATCATATTATTTAGCATTTGGCGTGTTGTTCCATGAAGAGCTCTGTGTTCACGCGTATCACTTGGGCGTTCTACAACAACTGTACTATCAGATTGATATATTTTCATATCCTTATGAGCATTGAATTCGAGTAAACCTTTCGGACCTGAGACTTTAACAAGACTTCCTTCAAAGTCAACCTTTACGCCATCGGGTATACTTACTGGATTCTTACCTATTCTTGACATCGTATTTAATAAACCTCACAGAGTAATTCACCGCCAACACCTAACTGATTGGCTTTTTTATTTGAAAGCACACCCACAGACGTTGAAAGAATTGAGATACCTAACCCATCTAAAACACGAGGTGCTTCTCCTACTCCCACATAAACGCGTAAACCAGGACGACTGACACGTTTTATACTATCAATGACTGGTTTCCCTTGGTAATCATATTTTAAGAATAGGCGAATATTTTCTTTCCCTTTATCCTGTGCAATGAAAAAGAAATCTTCAATATATTTTTCTTCCTTTAAAACCAATGCGATTCGTTTTTTTAATGAACTACTGGGAATATCCACCCAACGTTTATTGGCTGATAACCCATTCCGAATTCGCGTTAGAAAATCTGCTATTGGATCAGACATTGACATAAAATTTCTCCCCTACCAACTCGCTTTAGTTACACCAGGAATTTCACCTTTCAGTGCCATTTCTCTAAAGCAAATACGACAAAGACCGAACCGTCTTAAGTAAGCATGTGGCCGTCCACATTTAAAACAACGATTCTTTTCTCGTGTAGAAAATTTTGCTTTTCTTTTTGATTTATGTATTTGTGATTTTTTTGCCATTAGGCCGCCTCTTCAACTTCCTGACTTACTGGTTTATCTCTTAATGGCAAGCCAAAGTATTTTAATAGATGGTATGCTTCGTTATCTGTTTTTGCTGTAGTTGTGATTGTAATATTCAATCCACGAATAGCTTCAATTTTATCATAATCTATTTCAGTAAAAATTATTTGTTCTTTAATTCCAAAGTTATAATTCCCTCGCCCATCAAAAGATTTAAATGACAATCCACGAAAATCTCTTGTCCTAGGCAAAGCTACACAGATTAACCTTTCTAGAAATTCATACATTCTATCTGAACGCAATGTTACTATACAGCCGACTGGAAATCCTTTACGAATTTTAAAGTTTGATATATCTTTTTTAGATTTAGTTATAACAGGTTTTTGACCAGAAATTAAAGACATTTCATCCACTGCGCTTTCTAAACTCTTTGAATTTGCTTTTGCATCACCCAACCCCATATTTAAAGCGATACTTGTTAGTTTCGGGACTTCCATCATATTATCATAATTGAATTGCTTTTGCATCAAAGCTATAATTTGTTCTTTATAAAATAATTTTAAAGAAGGAACATAAACTAATTTTTCAGTATTCGCTTTTGCTTTCATTGTCTTCGTTTTTTTCGTCTCTGCCATTCTTATACTTCAATCTCTTCACTAGTTTTTTTTGAAATACGGACTTTAGAGCCATCTTCCAGTTTTTTAAATCCTGTACGTGTTGCCTGTCCACCATATACAATCATTACATTCGAAATATGAATTGATGCTTCTCTTTCTACTATTCCACCAGAAGGATTCTCTTGTGTAGGACGAGCGGCCTTCTTCATAAAGTTAATTCCTTCAACTATCACCCGCTGTTTTTGAGGAAAAACTTGAAGAATTTTCCCTTCCAAACCTCGATGGTTCCCACTAATTATTTTAACGATCATACCTTTTTTTACATGCATTTTTAAAGGACCTCCGGTGCCATGGAAATAATTCTCATAAAGCCTCCGTCTCTTAATTCACGGGCTACAGGACCAAAAATACGTGTCCCCCTTGGTTCACCTGCACTATTTAATAAAACAGCAGCATTTTCATCAAATCGAATTTTGCTTCCGTCTCTTCGGCTAATTTCTTTTCGAGTACGAACAACAACAGCTCGGTGCACTTCACCTTTTTTCACCATCCCGCCTGGTAATGCTTTTTTCACAGTAATAACAATTTGATCTCCAATGCTTGCATATTTCCGTTTTGATCCGCCTAATACTTTGAAACATAGAATTTCCTTTGCTCCTGTATTATCTGCAACTTTTAATCTTGTCTCTTGTTGAATCACTTTACTACTATCCTATTCTTACAACTTCACGGATAATTTCGCTAACCTGCCAACGTTTTCTTTTACTCATTGGTTTGATTGCTGATATTTTCACTATATCTCCATGCTTTGGAGAAATAGATGTAACATGAGCTAAATAGTTTTTAAACTTTTTTACTCGTTTATGATAAACAGGATGCGGTATTTTTCGAGTGACTTTCACGGCTACAGTATTTTGCATTTTAGTACTAATTACTTCACCAATCAAGGTTTGACGTTTACGTTCAGATTTCATACTTTATCACCTTGAACCTGAACCATTCGGATACCCATTTTATTTTCATTTAAAACTGTTTTGATTTGGGCAATCTCTTTTTTTATCTTGGAAATCATAGTACCATCTTCTAATTGCTGCAAAGCTTGCTGAAAACGAAGATTTTGAAGCGCCTCTAAATTTTCATCCAATCTGAGTTTTAATTCGACCTCATTCATGCCTCTCAACTCTGCGGGTTTCATTAAAATTTCCTCCGTTCTACCACTTTTGTTTTTATTGGAAGTTTATGCCCTGCATCACGAAATGCTTCATCAGCTTGTTCACGAGTTACACCATCAACCTCAAATAATATTCTACCTGGTTTTACAACAGCAATCCAATGATCTAGGGTACCTTTACCTTTACCCATTCTTGTTTCAGCTGGACGCGCAGTTACAGGTTTATCAGGGAAAATGCGAATCCACATCTTACCTATTTTCCTTACAATTCTTGAAATCACAATACGTGATGCTTCGATTTGCCTTGCGGTAACCCATCCGGATTCGGTCGCTTTTAATCCATAATTGCCAAAGGCAACGTGATTTCCCCGCATAGCCATACCACGACGATTTCCACGATGGACTCTTCTAAATTTTACTTTTTTTGGTTCTAACATTATTTATTAACTCTTAACGTTTGAACTGTCCATTACAGATCCATACTTTGATACCAATCACACCGTATTGTGTATGAGCTTCAGTCAAAGCATAATCGATATCGGCTCTAAGTGTATGTAATGGGACACTCCCATCTGAAAATTTTTCGCTGCGGGCAATTTCTACGCCTCCAAGACGACCCGCAACATTAATCCTAATTCCTTCTGCACCCATTCTCATAGTCGATTGAATGGTCTTATTTACCACCCGGCGGTATGAAATTTTCTTTCTCAATTGATGTGCAATATTTGATCCGACCAATGCTGCATCCAGTTCTGGACGTTTTACCTCTGAAATATTGATTTGTGCATCTTTTTTCCCTGTAAGTTGACGAAGTTCTTTTTTTAAACGATTTACTTCTTCTCCACCACGACCAATCACTATTCCAGGACGTGCTGTAAAGATTGTAATTGTCACTTTTTTGGATGTCCGAGCAATTTCAACTTTTGAGATTCCTGCATTGGGAAGTCGATGTGAAATATATTTTCTGATTCGAACGTCTTCTTCTAATTCATTACTGTAATTATTTTTTGGCGCAAACCAGCTTGAGCTCCATTTTTTATTGACGCTTAATCTATATCCAACTGGATGTGTTTTCTGACCCAAAGATAACCTCTTTATTTTCCGTCGCTTACAACGATAGTTACATGACTAGTAGGCCTGCGAAGACGAGATGCCCTACCCATAGATGCAGCACGAAATCTCTTCATGACAGGACCACCATCAACAAATGCTTCTTTAACCCCCAGTCCCTCGGGATCAATATTTAATTCATCATTCTGACTAATAAGGTTTGCTACCGCCGATCTCAGTGTTTTTTCAATTAAACCAGCAGCTTTCTCAGGTGAAAAATGGAGTTGATTTAATGCATCTCCTACTTTCAAGCCTCGAACATTATTAAGCGTCTTACGTATTTTTCTGGGAGACTGATGTACATATCTTGTACTTGCTTTTGCTTCCATTTTTAGTTCTTCCTATCGCCTGAATGCATTCTAAAAATACGTGTTGGTGAAAATTCACCTAATTTATGTCCAACCATATTTTCGTAAATAAAAACTGGGATAAATTTATTCCCATTGTGAACAGCTAAAGTATGCCCCACAAAATCAGGTGTAATCATAGAACTTCGCGACCAAGTTTTGATAACTTGTTTCTTACCGCCTTCATTTATCTTTTGAATTTTTTTCAAAAGTTTCTCGTCAACAAATGGTCCTTTTTTTAAAGAGCGTGCCATACTTTTCTATTTTCTCCTCTTTATAATCATCTGATTTGTTTTTTTATTTTTTTTCCGAGTTTTATAACCCTTAGTCGGTTTACCCCATGGTGTGCTCGGATGGCGACCTCCAGATGATTTTCCTTCGCCCCCTCCCATAGGATGATCTACAGGATTCATAGCGACACCCCTAACTTTTGGACGCCGGCCTAACCACCGATTACGACCAGCTTTACCGGACACTACCTGCTCGTGACTTCGGTTACCAACCTGACCGATAGTGGCCATGCATTCTTCTCGAACCATACGAATTTCACCAGAAGGTAATTTTAAGGTACAAAATCCATCTGCATGAGCCATGACTTGCGCTGCTGCACCTGCCGACCGAACCATTTGTCCGCCTTTTCCTGGAATCATTTCTACATTATGCACGAATAGACCTGCTGGAATATTTTTTAGTTGCAATGCATTTGCCACTTTGAGAGGTGTATTCCCTCCGGACAAAACAGGATCGCCTACTTTTAATCCCAGAGGAGCCAAAATATATCTTTTTTCACCATCCGCATAATGAATCAAGGATATATAAGCAGACCGATTTGGATCATATTCAACAGTAGCAACTTTACCCGGGACATCAAACTTATCCCGCTTGAAATCAATTAGTCTGTATCTGCGTTTATGCCCACCACCGCGGCGTCGGATTGTGATCCGCCCTGAATTATTTCTACCTCCACTTTTTCGCAAGGGGGTAGTCAAACTTTTTTCAGGCTTATCTGTTGTTAAATCTGCAAAATCAGGACGAGATGCAAATCGTGAACCAGGCGTTACAGGTTTTAATTGTCTAACACCCATAACTAATTCGCTGTTTCTCCACGAAGGAGATCAATTACTGAACCAGATTCAAGCGTAATTATTGCTTTTTTATAACCAGCTCGTTTACCAGTGGTTCGTATGGTTCTACCACCACTTCTCACTGTCATTTGTTTATGTTTGCCCATACGATTCATTGTCGCAACTTTTTCAACTTTAACATCAAATTTGTTTTCTACAGCTTTTTTGATTTCAGACTTATTTGCATTTGGTGCAACAAGAAATGCGAATTTATTTTCACGCTCTTCAAGAATAGCCATTTTCTCAGTCAAAATTGGTTTTATAATAATTTGTGAATACATGTTTACAATGTTAATATTTTTGTTAAAACAGACATACTGGCTTTATCAACAACAAGAATTTCACAATCAATTAAATCATATGTACTGACCTTTACAGCATCTACCATATAAACATTTGATAAATTTCTTGTTGCTTTATCTAAATTTTCATCGAATCCGCTAATTAACAGTGTAATCTTTTTAGTATCTATTTCTAATTTTTTTAAAATAGATAGGAATTCCGCAGTTTTATGAGAATCTAATGTAAATTCTTCAATTACTAATAGTTTACCTTCTTTTGCCTTATCGGATAATACTGATTTCCTGGCTAGACGGCTTAGTTTTTTCGGCAATTTATGATGATAATCATGTGGTTCCGGACCAAATACAGTTCCCCCTCCTTTCCACAATGGAGAACGAATGGTTCCTGCACGAGCAACACCACGACCTTTTTGCTTCCATGGTTTTTTACCACCCCCCTGAACTGCAGAACGGTTTTTTGTAGCATGGGTTCCTTGACGCATATTAGTCATTTCAGCTAATACGGCCTGCCGAACAACAGCTTCATTGGGTTTTATCGAAAATACAGATTTATCCACCTGTATATCTCCAGCTTTAGTTCCATCCAATTTCATTACGTCTAACTTCATTTTATTTTAAAATAATTACGGTTCCGTTTTTAGCTCCTGGGACAGAACCCTTTACCAATAACTGATTATTTTCTTTATCAACTTTAATTACCTGTAGATTTTCTACTGTAACCTTGGAATTACCATGGTGGCCTGCCATTCTCATACCTGGAAAAACTCTCGAAGGGTCTGATGCTTGCCCTATCGAACCTGGTGCTCTTTCTGTATGTCCAGTGCCATGTGTTTTCTTTTGACGGGAAAAGTTATGACGCTTTATTACTCCTGTAAAACCCTTTCCTTTTGATGTTCCGGAAACGCTCACAAAATCACCTTCCTGAAACAAACCAACGTGAAATGCCTGACCTGTTTTATATTCAAATCCAGGTACCTTATTAAATTCAACTAAGACTTTTTGAGGACTAACACCAGCAGTAAAAAAATGTCCTTGAAGTGGCTTAGATGTATGTTTTTCCCTTCTTTTCCCGTACCCAACTTGTACCGCATCATATCCATCTTTATCAATCGATTTTACTTGCGTGACAGTACAAGGTCCAGCCTGGAGTACAGTCACTGGAATGATATGACCATTATCATCAAAGACACGACTCATTCCAATTTTTTCTCCAATTAATCCACGCATTATTAAACCTTAATCTCAATATCAACACCAGCAGGTAAATCTAACTTCATTAATGATTCAACCGTTTTAGGTGTGGAGTTTAGAATATCGACCAATCGTTTATGAATTTTGGTTTGAAATTGCTCACGGGACTTTTTATCAACGTGAGGAGAACGTAATACAGTGTAAACCGACCTCTTGGAAGGTAAAGGAATTGGACCAGAAATAATTGCACCAGTTGACTTTGCAGTTTTTACAATCTTTTCAGTTGATTTATCTAAAAGAAGATGATCATAAGCCCGAAGGCTAATTCTTATTGTTTGATTAGCCATTAATTTTTACTCAACAATTTCAGTAACTACACCAGCACCAACAGTATGGCCACCTTCACGGATAGCAAAACGAAGTTCTTTATCCATTGCGATCGGCGTAATTAATTCA
>MDTE01026670.1_pt1 | contig 21485 bp, 23 predicted proteins | sample 811231 | NCBI WGS metagenome assembly MDTE01 (sample SAMN05326651, study PRJNA326480) | marine metagenome | isolation source: seawater | place: Indian Ocean: Red Sea | collected 2010
CATATCTAAACCATGTAACCTTTTTATTCTTCTAGCTCTATTGCTCATTGCAGCAATACTAATTGCTGGCGTTTCGTCTATGAATAATGGAAGTTCAGCAATATTTTTTGATGTTTCTAAAAATTGATCAAATTGATCATCTGATATTCTTCCTCTTCTAATATCATTAGAACCTATACGAGCTTGTTCCGATAAAATTCTTGTTGATAATTGTTCTGATGACATCTCAAGAGAAAAAAACGCTATTGAAGACTTTTTTCCGTTATCTTGAATATTTTTTGCAGCATTAAAAGCAATGTTAGTTGCAAGTGAAGTTTTACCCATAGAAGGTCTACCAGCAATAATTATTAAATCTGATTGGTGTAATCCGCCAAGTTTATCATCTAAGTCTCTTAAACCTGTTGGAACACCGACAATTCCACCTTCATTTTTATAAGCGGCTGAAGCCATTTCAATAGTTTGTTTCATTGCATCATCAAATTTTACTAAAGATGAATTAAAAGACCCTTTTTCTGCAAGATCAAATAATAGTCGTTCAGAATTTTCTATAATATTTTGACCACTTGTATCAAGATCATTAATTTTAGCACTATCAATAGTTTGTTCAGAGATTTTAATTAACTCTCTACGAACAAACATATCATAAATTATTTTTGAATATTCAATAGTTTGCCTAACTGAGGTAGAAAATTTTGTGATCTTAACTAAATATTCTGGAACATCTAAATCATCTTTTTCATCTTCAAAATAATTTTTAAGAGTTATGGGATTTGCCAACATTCCTTTGTAAATTAAACTTTCAATAGCATTATAAATTTTTTGATGCATAGGGTCATAAAAATTAATACTTGAAATGATTGTACTTATGTCATCAAAGATTTCATTTGTAACTAAAATTGAACCTATTACCGATTGTTCTGCCTCAATATTATTAGGAAGTTCTATGAATTTATTTTTAACAATACTAAGATTTTTTTCCATAAGGTTAATTTATATGAAAAAAATTTATTAAGAATTTAAAAATATTACTGTGGATGAAATTGTATAATTACTGAATTGTATCTGCAGACTGAACATTTATTGTTATTTCAGCATCAACTGCTGAGTGTAAATAAATTTTAACTCTGAACTTCCCTAAAGCCTTAATTTCTTGAACTGGTTGAATCATTGAAGGTTTGATGTCAATTTTATTAGTTTCATGGATCAGTTTTGCAATTTCTGTGGGTTTAACCGAACCATATAATTCATTGTTTTCAGTGGAAAGTTTTTTTACAAAATATACTTTATTATTAACCTGTTCAAAAATTTTTTGAGCTTCAGCCTTTTTCTCATTATCCTTTTTGGATAAATCAGATTTAATTTTTTCTACTTGTTTAATGTTTTCTTTTGAAGCGTATAGAGCTTTTTTATTTGCTATTAAAAAATTTCTAGCAAATCCTCTTTTAACATCAATTACCTCTCCAATTGATCCAATTTTCTTAACGTTTTCAAGCAATATAACTTTCATTTTATAATAGTGCTAAATTTCTAGCCCTTTTTATAGAAAGAGATAGTTCTCTTTGTTTTTTTTGACTAACATTAGTAATTCGAGAAGGCAAAATTTTACCATTTTCTGATATATATTTTTTTAATAGTTTAATGTTTTTATAATCTACTTGTGGTGCACCTTTAACCGATAAAGGACAGTTTTTTTTGAATTTATATTTACTTGGTTGAAAAATACTGAGTTTTGCAAAATTGCTTTGTTTTCCCTTTTTATTTCCACTTTGTCTTTTTGGCATAATTAATTAGATTTTTTTTCTTTCTTTTCTTTCTTTTCGTTATCTTCTTTCTTAGTGAAATAATTTGATTCTAAGTCAAACTTTTTAACCTTTACTGTTAAATATCTTAGTAATTTTTTATCAAGTGCTTCATTCTTCTCAAGCTCTTGAACAACTTTACCTTTACCTTTTATTTTGAAATGAATGTAGCTTCCTTTTTTATTTTTTCTAATTAAATAAGAAAGGTTTAGAAGACCCCAATTTTCTGTTTTAATTATTTCACCCTCATTTTTTTCTACTATTTTTGAATACTTTTCAGTAAGCTGTTTAAGCTCACTTGGTGATGTGTCTTGTCTAGCAACTATTGTATGTTCGTATAAATTCATTTAAATTCTTTAATAAAATGTGAGGATATACTATTATAAACCTTCAATTACAACAGTAAAAAGGTTAAAATTTAAAAATTTTAATATGTTTTCAATAATTTTTCCAGGTCAAGGTTCTCAATCTATAGGAATGGGAAAAGAATTTTATGATAAGTATGACCTTGTTAAAGCATTATTCAAAGAGGCTGATGATACGTTGAATATGGCTTTATCAAAAATAATACTTGAAGGACCTAAAGAAGAATTAGATTTGACAGCAAATACACAGCCTGCAATCTTTTTAATAAGTTTTTCTATTTTTCAAGTTATAAAGAAAGAGTTTAATTTAGATTTAAATAAGGCAAAATTTTTTGCTGGACATTCTCTTGGAGAATATTCAGCAATAGCTAGTGCTGGTTATTTAGACTTTCAAGACACAATAAAAATTTTAAAGATAAGAGGAGATGCAATGCAAAACTCAGTACCTAAAGGGGAAGGGGGAATGATTGCAATTCTGGGTACTACTGTTGAAAATATCGAGAATATTTTACAAGAAAATCAAAATAACTTTAAAGCAGAAATTGCAAATGATAACTCAGAGGGACAAATGGTGTTAAGTGGTAAAATAAAAGATTTAGAAAATTTAAGTTTTTTATTAAAAAAATTAAAGATTAAAAATGTAAGACTTCCAGTTAGCGCTCCATTTCATTGTAGCTTAATGAGCAAAGCTACAGAAATTATGAAAAAAGAGCTTGAAAAATTAAAATTTAAAAAAGGCACAAACCCTCTAATCTCAAATATAACAGCAGATGAAATTTTTAATGCTGATGAATTGAAAAACTTATTAATTAAACAAATTGAAAATAAAGTGCGTTGGAGAGAAAGTGTAATTAATATGATAAATAAGGGTGTTAATCAATTTATAGAAATTGGTCCTGGAAAAGTCTTATCAGGCCTAGTAAAAAGGATTAACAAGGAAGTTTACGTAAGCTCAATAAATAGTGAGGAAGAAATTAAAAAGATCAAAATATGAAAGATTTAGAAAAAAAAAATATTATTATAACAGGTGCCTCTGGTGGAATTGGAAATTCAATTGTTAAAAAATTTTATGAGCATGGAGCAAATATACTTGCATCTGGAACAAAAATTGAAAAACTTGAAGAGTTAAAAAAAAGATATGATAAAATAAAAATATTAAGATTTGATATTTCCCAGATCGAAAAAATAGAACAATTTATAGATAATGCAGCTAACGAGTTGGGTGGATTAGATTGTGTTATAAATAATGCGGGTATAACTCAAGATAATTTAGCAATCAGAATGAATATTGAAGAATGGAAAAAAGTAATTGATATAAATTTAACATCTACTTTTTTGATTAGTAAATTTGCTATCAAAAAAATGTTAAAGAATAAAAAAGGTAAAATTGTAAATATAACTTCTGTAGTTGGCCATACTGGTAATTTAGGGCAAGTCAATTACACAGCTTCTAAAGCTGGAATAGTGGCGATGTCCAAAAGTTTAGCAATTGAATATGCCAAAAAGAATATTAATATCAATTGTATTTCTCCAGGTTTTATAAAAACTAAAATGACTGATAAAATTGATGAAAGATTTAAAGATTCAATTATTTCAAAGATTCCTTCAGCAAGGTTGGGAGAGCCAGAAGATATTGCAAATGCAGTACTTTTTCTTAGTTCAGTAAATTCTGATTATATTAATGGTGAGACTTTACATGTTAATGGAGGCATGTATATGGCTTGACAAACTAAGTAATTAAACTAATAACGATTTATAACAAAAGGATCAAAATGTCAGATGATGTTTCAAGTAAAGTAAAAAAAATAGTAGCAGACCATTTAGGTATTGATGAAGCAAAAGTAACTGAAGAATCAAGTTTTATTGATGATTTAGGTGCAGATAGTTTAGATACAGTAGAACTAGTAATGGCTTTTGAAGAAGAATTTGGTTCAGAAATTTCTGACAGTGAAGCTGAAAAAATTTTAACTGTAGGCGACGCTGTCAAATTTATTGAAGGTAAAGCAAATTAATTATTTTAAATGCCCATAGCTAACGATGGGGTAATGGTTATTTTATCTTCCCCTTCAGGGGCAGGAAAAACAACTTTAGTAAATCTTCTCTCCAAAGAAAATAATTTTGATGTTTCAATATCTCACACTACAAGACAGCCTCGTCCAAATGAAGTTCAAAATAAAGATTATTATTTTGTAAATGATTATGAGTTTACCAGACTTATCAAAAACCAAGAATTTTTGGAGTACGCTAAAGTATTTAATAATTATTATGGTACAACGAGGACACCAGTTATAGATAAGCTTAGTAAAGGTAAAAATGTTTTATTTGACATCGATTGGCAAGGAGCTGATCAAATAAAGAATAAAAAATTAGATTACAAATTAATTAGTTTTTTTATTCTTCCACCAAGTAAAGATATATTGTTTAAAAGACTCTCTAATAGAGATATGAAAGATAAGTTGATAGTTGACGAGAGAATGAAACAGTTTGAGCGTGATGTTCTTCACTGGATTAACTACGATTATGTAGTAATTAATGATGATTTAGATACTTGTTACTCTAAAATAAAAAAATTAATTGATGCTGAGATGAACAATGGATCAAAAGATTATGACTCAGATTTCATAAGAAAACATATAGAAAAATTAACTTCTTAAATTTTCATATTCTTCAGTTAATTTATAATAAGTCTCTAAATTTAAATTTTGTGGTCTTAAATTAAGGTCGATGTTTAATTTTTTTGAAATACCGTCTTTACCATTAAATATTTGATTATAAGGCTTTTTAACCATTTTTCGCCTATGCATAAAAAAAATTCTAGTAATTGTCTCAAGATTTTTTGGATCTTTAAATTTATGGAAATTTTTTTTAGGTTTAAAAAAAATTATGCTGCTATCAACTTTTGGTTTTGGAAAAAAACTGGTAGGCTTTACATCACAGATTTTTTTTATTTCTAATCTCCAATTAGAAATTATTGATAATCTAGAATAATATTTTGTATTAAATTTAGCAAGAATTCTATCTGCAACCTCTTTTTGAAACATCAATATTAGGCAATCAAACCAAAATTTTTCTTTTAAGTTTAATATCCATTTACATAAAATTTCAGTGGAAATATTATAAGGTAAATTTCCAAATACTGTAAATTTATCTTTAAATAAATGATTTTCTTCAATCATTAGAATATCTTTATTGATAATTTTAATTTTTCCATCAAACTTTAATCTTAATTGATCAGCTAATTGATTGTCTTTCTCAACAACGATTAATTTATTAGGTTTTTTTTTTAAAATTGCAGATGTAAGATTTCCTGTTCCTGGTCCTACTTCCAAAATATTGCCTGATTTTATTTTTATGAGATTTACTATTTTTTCAATAATGTTTTTATCAATCAAGAAATTTTGTCCTAAACTTTTTTTGGGTTGAGTCATCTGTTGTCGAGAAATTCTAAAGCTCTAATAAAACTAGTTGGATCAGACAGATTTCTGTCTTTCATTATTGAATTAGGACCATGATCAGGAGTAATTCTTAAAAAAGAAAGTCCCATTGTTATATTTATTGCATCAAATTCAAAAAGAGTTTTAATCGGGGTTAAAACTTGATCATGATACATGCCAATAACTACATCATAAATTTTTCTGTTTTTGTTACTAAAAATTGTATCTGCAGAAAAAGGACCTTTCACATTAATCCTTTTATTTTGCATATCTCTAATTGCTGGTTTAATAATTTTTTCATCTTCATTAAATTTTAAAATACTTTCACAGTGTGGGTTAAGTCCTGTAACTGCAATAGTTGGTTTTATTTTCAAGTTTTTTTTATAAAAATTGTGAACTATATGAATTTTTTCTTTAACCAACTTTTTTGAAATTTTTTTGGCTACCAATTTAATTGGTAAATGAGTTGTTACAGGACACACAGATAAATTTTTATTATAAATTAGCATTCCCGTTTTTTTTGTTTTACATTTATTTGATAAATACTCTGTAATTCCTAAAAATTTTTTATTTAAAAAAGTTTTTTTATTTAAAGGACCGTTAATTACTTTTTTTGAAAAATTTTTTTTTATCAAGTTTAAAGCTATGTCAAAAGATTTTTCGATATATTGATTAGTAAATTTTGTGACATATTTATTGTTTATCTTTTTACATTCAATATCAATTAGATTTATATATTTATTATTTAAATTATATTTCTTAATTTTATTCAAATTTAAAATATTTATCTTTTTTTTAAATTTATATTTATTCATTTCTTTAATCAAAATTTTTTTGCAACAAATCAAAACCAATGGAGATTTACATTTTACAATTTTTAAAGCCTTAAAAAAAATTTCTAAAAGGATGCTATTTGGTTCAGTAGCAATTATAATTATTGGTTTATTTTTCATTAATTTGATAATTCATTTTAACCTTATTAAAATAAATTCTCGAGAATTTTTCTAACCTTTTGTTTTTTTCAATTTCTTCAATTCTTTTTAATTCTTTATCTTTATCAATTTTATTATCTGTGACTCTAATGTCTTCTACCTTAAAAATTACATAGCTATCTGCTAATCGTAGAGGATTAGAAATTTGATTGATTTTAAGAGACTTTAATTCTTTTTGTATTTTCTCAGTTAATGCACTTTCCTGTATCCATCCAATTTTTCCTGCGAATTTTGAACTATCAGCAATGCTATATAAATTTGCAGCGTTACCGAACCCAATATCTTTTATAGCTTTTTTAATTTTAATTATAGTGTCTTCTAAATTTTCATCCGCTTGTTTTTTAAAGACTATTTCAGATAAAAAAAATGATTTATTATTCTTATTTTCTAATGAATCAATTTTTTTTATTAATTTATTTCTATCAATTTCTATTTGATTATTATACTTGTTAAAAACCAAATCATTCCAATAAAATTCAATTAAAATTTTTGATTTTATTTCCTTAGAGGAATAAGTTTTATTATCTAGAAGAATATTTTCAAAATTTTTTTGATTTTTATACCCTAATCTTAAAAATAAATTTGAATAATATTGTTCTATAATTGGATTTTTTTGATTCAAATCAAAAAATTTAGTAATTTGATCTTTTTTTATTATTTCTTTAATAAGCGATTGTCTAGCTAAATTATTTAGCTGATCTTTATTTAACTGTTTTAAATTTGGATTTAAAATTTTTAGATATTTTACTTCTTTTAAAATATCAAAATTAGTAATAATTTTATCATTTATAATCGTATCAATATTTATATTAGCAGTTGTTAAATTTGATATTTTGAAAAAAATAAATAATACAAAAAGTATTAGTTTTAAGTTGAAACTGACCATTTTAATTTGATAAATTTGAATAACTGTTACTGCCAGTTGGAATAATTGATAATTTAAAAAACAGACTATTATTTGGCTTAATATCTCGATCTTTATAAAATTCTCTATTGTATTCTATTGATGCAGACAAACAATCATTTTCATATTGATAAGCAAGATTATAATATTCTGTTAAATTAATATTTTTATTTCTTCTTGTTGAAAATGAGAGTTTGTTTTCATTATTAAATTGTAACTCAGCTTTGTTAGCTAAATAAGACTCTTTAATGCCAGGTTTATCATTTTGATTAAAATAATCAAAACTAATACCAAGAATATTCCCTAATTTAAATTCAGTTATTAAATTTTCATAATTGAAATCACTTAAGTTATTTTTTATTGAAGAATTGTACTTTAAATCAATAAAATCGTTGGGTTTGTATGATACTTCATTTAATATACTCGAAACTTTTTGGTCTAATTGACTACTATTTGTTAAATCATCATTTTCTCTAAATCTTAAATTATTTGCTATCTTAAAATTAAATATGTTCGAATAATTTTCTTTATTATTTATTGAAAACTCATTTCCATAAGTTAGGGAAAAGTCGCCTTCAATAATTTCTTTTTTTTGAATCCTATTTAATGAATAAATATTATTTACATCAATTTTCGTATATTCTGAGCGATGATCTTTTGTATAATTTGGCGCCATTCTCAAAGATAGTTTTGGGTTCAATATTTTTTCATAATTTTTACTTTCTTTTTTAAGAGGCATAGAAGTATTAAGTTGCACTAAACCAGATAAATAAATATTTTCGGTATTTTTGTATGAATTAGAATTTTTAGCATCAGTATTAGAGTTTTTAATTAATATTTTATAGTCACTGTAAAATCCTTTTTTTGAAATTTTAGGATTTGATCGATATAAAATGTTATTAATATTTGTTTTTTCCACAACATTAGTTCCATAATAATTCCCCATTATCTGAGTATCTACTATGAAATCTCCACTAAATTTATCTAGATTCGTAAATTTCTTACTAAAATCTATTTTTGGTAAAATATACTCATATCGATCCGACTCATTCTTATTGAGATCTTCATACATTATTGTCTCAAACGAAGTAAGAGTGCTATCATTTTCAAGAATTAATTTAGCTGAATTTTCAAGAATATTGTCACTTTCGATTAACTCTGATTCTATTTTATTTTTCTTAATATAGGTATCTTTAGATACAGTCTGAATTTTTAAAAAAAGATCGTTTTTAATAAAATTATCAAAATCAAATTTTCTATTATAATTATAAAAAAAATGATTTTTGAACTTTTTATTATTATCGATTTTAAAACTGAAATCTGAAATATGATTTGTTTTATCATTTACTTGCCTGTACTCAGTTTGAAGTAAAATTTCTTCATTATTATATAATCTTGAAGAAAAAGTCGCATCTTTATTATCTGATATGACATAATAATAAGGTAACATTAAAAAATTTTTTTGAGCAGATGAGCTATTTATTGATGGTGTTAAAAAACCGGACTGTCTTTCTACGGTTGGATCTGGATGATTAAATTTTGGTAAATAAAGCAATGGTCTATCGTAAATTTTTAATAGAGCATCTTCATATTTTATTATCTTTCTTTTTTTATCGTGTAAGATTGTTTTTGCTGATATTTCCCATGGTGGACAATCATCAGTTTTTTTATAGTTTGTAAAAATTCCTTTTTTTATAATAGTAAAATCATCGTTGTTTTCTACACTATTTCCTTTTAATCTCGGATCATTATTTTTATTAATTTTTAAATCATTTTGATTTAGATTTACAACTACATCTTTACCATAAAGATTGTTTGTTTCAGTATTAATATAAGCAATTTTCAACTTAAAATTATTTTTTTGCTTGTCATAAAAATCTAAATTTTTAAATTTTAAAAGATCCTTTTTCAGTTCATATTTAAAGCTGTCAACAACTGATCGATTTCCAAATTTATCTGTTATGGTCGACTTATTTTTTGACTCAATTATTTTGTTTTCTTTATTAAAAGATATTGTTTTTGATTTAACTTGGATATTCTGATCAAAATAATTTAATTTGACTTCTTCCTTAGATTTAAACACTAAGTAATTTTTATCAATCTGCCCTTCATCAAATTCAATTTTTAAGTTAGTTGATTTTATTAAAATTGTTGCATTTCCCTTTATGTCTAATTTTTCAGAAATTTTTGAATATTGAAAATTATCAGCTATTATTTCTATATCTTTATCATCAGATATTGCTTTACCTTTTGCGGCATTAATAAGCTCTCCATTTTCTACTATTTCTATAGATTTGGTTTCAAAACTATATAGCTCTTGAGCATATAAAAAATTTTTATAAAAAAAAAAAATTAAGACTAAGAATAAAACTTTACTTTTCATGAATACTAATCAAACCCATTATTGATATTATTGTCAAAATAACAATTGGAAAACCAAATGACATTATGACTGGTATTGTCCCATTGTTTGCTAAGGATGAAAAAAAGAACATTATATAATATATAAATACGGAAAGTAGGAAACCTGATGAAATATAATAAAATATAGATATTTGTTTTGAAGTTCTAAGCATTAGAATAGATGAAATAACGGACAGTATACCATAAATTATAGGTGTAGTAAAAAGTTTTGATAAATGAATAAATATTTCTGTTGTTGAATAACCAAATTTCTCAAAATCTTTCTTTAATTTGAAAAGTTTTTCAAAATCTAAAGTAGATACATTTGAAAAAATATTATTAATTGTCTCATAATTAAAGTTAGTGCTAAACAAAATCTCAGCTTCTCCTTTTGTAGTTGAATTATTTTCAGTGATAATAGGATCGTAAATAATCCATTCATTTGTCTTTATATCTATCTTTTTTGATTGAATGACTCTTATTAATTTAAAATCACTATCAAATTCATTAATTATATTATCAATTATTAGATCATCTTTAATAAATTTAGATTTTATAATAAGTTTCTTATTACCAGTCTCATCTTTTATCCATAACCCACTATTCGTTACCATTGCCAAAAATTTGTTATCGTTAGAAAGATTATTTTTGAGGTTAGAGTAATGAAATTTTAAATTTGAAGCTAAATGATAGTAAAATGTTATGTTTATAATTCCAATGAATAGAGCTATAAAAAATATTATTTTGATAATTTTAAAATTATCTAATCCATTAACTTTTAGTAAGCTTAGTTCATCTTTTTTTATTAGATCATAAAATACAAATTGAGATGTTAACAAAAAAATAAATGGAAAAATTTCAAATAAAGTTATGGGAGCATTTAAGAAAGTTAGATAATATGGAAAAATAAAACTTACGTCAGCATCTTCTGTAAAAGAAATTTCTTCAAGACTACTTAATATAAGTATTAATAAAAAAAAGATTAATGATAATAATAAAAATTTTGAAAAAAAATTTTTGATTACATATTTTTGGTAAACTTTAAGCATTATTAATTCTGTTGTATATCAAAAAATAAAAACTAAAGATTAATGATATTGGAGTTAAAAAATAAATTAACAAAGAAATATCTGAACTTGTTGAGTATCTAAGTGACACCTCAGAAATAACAATAATTATAAATATTAATAAAAAAATATACCTTACATACCTTTTGTATTGGTGACTGTATTTGGATGAGAATAACAATAAACAAGCCAACATAGAAATTAATGGAATGTATATAGGTTTATAAAATCTTTTAATTAATTCTTGTTTTACTTCATCTAAACTATTTAAATCACAATTCGCTTTTCCTCTTTTAGCTTCTTGATCAGAAAAACAATCTACTAGTTGAATTGAATTAGTCTCTTGAATTTTAGGTTTTATAATAGTTTGTGTTCCGTACGATAACAAATCAAAATCAATTTTATCAAATTTAAATAAACTAAGTTTATTTGTTGATATGTTAATCACTTCTCCGTCAAAAAGAACAAATTTTTTATCTTTTTTGTTAGATATAATTTTACCGTTTTTTGCATAAATCATTCTTGAATTTTTTTTAGTTGAGTCATCAATAAAAATATTAAAAAAATTATCTGCATCCTTTTTTTCTAGATAAATTGTCAATCCAGAGACTGCATTTATAAATTTTCCTTCATTAATAAGATTTGTAAAATAATCAATATTTGAGTTTTTTAAAAGTTGCCTTGCTTTAAATTGAGCAGTTGGACTTAAGTAAGAACCTACAAAAATCTGTATACACATTAGAATAATTGAAAAAAGTAAAATTGAATTAATAAATCTTAATTTACTAACTCCGTTAAGCCAAAAAATATGTAGCTCATTACTTTCTTCAAATTTCAAGATAGTGTAAAATAAAGAAATAAAAAATACGAAAGGCAAGACTCTATGTATAATTTTTGGAAAATTCAAAATTGTATAAGAAAAATAAACGCCTAAGCTATGTCCATCTTCTGTGACAAAATCAAAAAAATTTACTGCCTGTAATGTCCATACTATAACGCTGAGAATTAAGAGAGTTATAACAAAAAAAACTGTTAAATCATAAATAAAGTTTTTAAAAATTAATTTTTTCATTGAAATTTTGTTTTCAAGACTTATATATCATCTTCTCTTAATAAATTGTATTTAATATTTATGTCTGTTCAAATAGATTATAAAACAAAATTGTCAAAAAAAAACATAGGCAATATAATTGCGTTTGTTGATGATAAATTCAATATATCTGGTCTAAAAAAACATCTGTTGTCTTCAGATTATTCTTTTATATCTGATTTAATAAAAACAAAGGATGTAAAGAATAAAATCTTAGCATTCGATATTAATTCAAAAAAAAAAATAGTTTTAATATCTTTTAAAAACAACACTAATAGTTCTGAAGCAGAAAACTTGGGTGCAAAATTTTATGATCTATTTAAAGACTCTAAAGAAAATGAATTTAATCTAAATTCAGACACTATACCTGTAAAATCAAAAAATTTTTTAGGGAACTTTATCCATGGAATAAAATTAAAATCTTATATTTTTGAAAAATACAAAACAAAAAAAAATAATAAAAGAATTATTATCTCAGTATCTGGAAAGAATTTACCATCCTCGAAAGATAAAACAAAATTTAAAGCAATTGAGGAAGGCACATTTTTTACTAGAGATCTAGTATCGGAACCTGGTAATATTTTACATCCTGATGAATATGCTAAAAGATTAAAATCGTTAAAAAAGTATGGTTTAAAAATTGAGGTATATGACGACAAAAAATTAAAAAATCTTGGAATGAATACTTTGCTTGGTGTAGGCCAAGGAAGTGTTAGAGGTTCTTACTTGGTGACTATGGAGTGGAATGGACTTAGAGATAAAACTAAGCCTTTAGCATTTGTTGGAAAAGGAGTTTGTTTTGATACAGGAGGTATATCTTTGAAACCTGCGAAATTTATGGAAGATATGACTTATGACATGGCAGGTTCTGCTGTGGTTGCAGGTTTAATGAAAAGTTTAGCTTTAAGAAATGCAAAGATTAATGCAGTAGGAGTTGTTGGTCTCGTTGAAAACATGCCAGGAGGAAATGCTCAAAGACCAGGTGATATTGTTAAGTCTTATAGTGGAAAAACTGTAGAAATTTTGAACACTGATGCTGAGGGAAGACTAGTATTAGCAGATGCTCTTACATATACAGAGGAAAAATTTCAACCAAAATTTATTATTGATTTAGCAACTCTAACAGGAGCTATAATAGTCTCTCTAGGTTCTGAATATGCAGGCCTATTTTCAAATGATGATAAATTATCTAAACAGTTAATTGAAGCCGGAGAGCATGTCGGTGAAAAAGTTTGGAGAATGCCTTTAAATGAAAATTATGATAAATTAATTAATTCAAAAAAAGCAGACATGCAAAATATAAACTATGTTGGTGGTGCTGGCTCAACAACTGCAGCTCAATTTTTACAAAGATTTATTTTAAATAAAACATCTTGGGCTCATTTAGATATAGCTGGTATGGCTTTTTCAAAATATGGAGGTGCACTAAATTCAGGTGGTGCTACAGGTTATGGGGTAAGGTTATTAAATCAACTTATAGAGGATAATTATGAATAGTATTGAACAAACACTTTCAATTATCAAACCAGACGCTGTTGAAAGAAGCCTAGAGAATGAGATAAAAGAATTATTTAAAAACAAAGGATTTACAATAGTAAATGAAAAAAAAATTCAATTAGATAAGTCTGAGGCAGAAAAATTTTATAAAGTTCATGAGACTAAGCCATTTTATAATGATTTATGTTCTTATTTATCCTCAGGCCCTATTGTTGTTATGATTTTAGAAAAAGAAAACGCTGTTTTAGCTAACAGAGAATTAATGGGAGCCACTAACCCTAAAGATGCTGCAGATGGAACTATCAGAAAAAAATTTGGAATTTCTATAGATAAAAATTCTGTACATGGCTCTGATAGTTTAGAAAATGCAAAGATAGAGATTGATTTTTTTTTTAAAGTGTAGCAATTACTTTTGATAAAGCTTTCGGATATAAATAATGCTCCTGTTTAAGAATCCTTTTTGAAAGCGTATCAATAGTATCATTATTTAGAATTTTTACTTTTTTTTGAAGAATAATTTTTCCAGAATCAAGCCTTGAATTAACAAAGTGGACTGTGCAACCTGAATATTTTTCATTATTATCCAATACTCTTTGATGAGTATTTAAACCTTTGTATTTTGGCAGCAATGAAGGGTGAATATTTATAATCTCTCCTCTAAATTTTTTGATAAAACTACTAGTTAATATTCTCATAAACCCAGCTAAACAAATCAATTTTATTTGATTCTTATTTAACTCTTTTAAAATTTTTTTTTCTGCACTTTTGATGTTATGATAATCTATAATTTTTCGGTTAATTTTAAATTTTTTAGCATAACTTAAGCCCTTAGCAGAAGATTTATTTGAGATAACTAATTTAATAATAAATTTTGAATTTTTTTTTTTAGAAAATTTTATTAAGTTTTTTAAATTAGTTCCAGAACCTGAAATAAAAACTGCAATATGAATTTTTTTAATCCCAATTAATTTTGGCATTTAATCTAACTTTATCTTTGTGTTTATTCCGAACTATTTTTCCAATTACATAGGGCTTATAACCATTAGAAAAATATTTATTTATCTTACCTAAATTTTTTAAGTTTATAATTATACAAAAACCAACTCCACAATTAAAAGTTTTTAACATTTCATAATCAGAAATATTATTTTTTTTTAACCATTTAAATATTTTCAAAGTTTTTATTTTGTTTAAATCAATATCAGCACATAATCCATCTGGTATTATTCTCTTTATATTGTCTGATAGTCCACCTCCAGTTATATTTGCACAACCATTGAGTAAATCTTTTTTAATTAAATTTAAAATTTCATTTACATAAATTTTAGTGGGCCTGATTAGTTCCTTTTTTAAAAATTTATTTCTTTTAATATTTATTTTTTTTTTATTCAAAATATGTCTTATTAGGGAATATCCATTAGAATGAATACCAGATGAGGGTATTGCTAGTATTAAATTTCCATTTTTAATCTTTTTTTTTGAAAGTATTTTACTTTGATCAACAACACCAACAGCAAATCCAGCAATATCAAATTTACCTTTTTCATAAGTGCCAGGCATTTCTGCAGTTTCTCCACCAACAAGTTCGCATCCAGCTATTTCGCAACCGTTTTTTATTCCCTTAATTATCGATTTAAGCTTGTTTAAAATAATCTTATTTGTTGAAATATAATCCAAAAATAAAATTGGCTTTGCACCCTGCACAATTAAATCGTTAACGCTCATTGCTACAAGATCTATTCCAAGAGTATCAAACTTGTTTAATATGTTTGCTATTTCTACCTTAGTTCCTACTCCGTCAGTACATGCAACAATTTTAGGATTCTTTAATTTATTGGGGATATTAGAAATAGAGCCAAACCCACCTATATTATGTAACTTTTTATTGCCTTTATTTTCTGATGAAATCCTAGATATGAAATTAACAAATTTATCGGCTGCATCTATGTTGACGCCACTTTTTTTATAAGTAAAGGTTTTATTATTCATAAAGATATTATTTAAACTATGTATTATAAAAAATACTTATACATTTTTTTTTTAACTCTAGCCTTAAGTTTATCTTTTTTTTCCACAATTAAAGCAAAAGAATTTTTTATTGATCAAATCGAAATTCAAGAAAAACTTGAGAATGACTTTAATAAAGAAAAACTCATTAACAAAGGTTTTATTAGAGCCTTTAAGGAATTGATGAGCAAATTAGTGCAATCTAAAAATTTGAATAAAGTTGAAAACATAAAGTTAAATGAAATTAAAAGTATGGTTGAAACTTTCACAATCAAGGAAGAAAAATTTATTAATAAAACATATAACCTAAGTTTGGGAGTATCATTCAATAAAAAAAAAGTTTTTGAATATCTTGATAGTAAAAATATTTTCCCAACACAAATTAAGGTAGAAAATTTTTTATTTGTTCCAATATTATTAGATCAAGCTAATGATGATATTATCATTTATTCAAATAACCCAATTTATAATATGTGGAAATCTAGTAATAATCGTCATTACCTAATAAAGTATATTTTACCTACTGAAGATTTAGATGATTTAAATATTATTAGAGAAAATTACCAAAATATAGAAAATTATAACTTTGAAAAGATTATTAGAAAGTATTTTTTGGAAAATTCGATTGTTGCAATTTTTTTTAAAGATGAAAATGAAGTTAAAGTTTTATCAAGAATTGTTATTAAAGATGAAAAAGTCATAAAGAGCAATTCTTTCAATAATATTAATTTTGAGAATCAAAATGAGGTTGATAAATTGATTACACAACTAAAAATTATCTACGAAGATTTTTGGAAAGAGAAAAATTTAATTAATACATCTATCAAGCTGCCTATATTGATTCAAGTGGACAATACAAGTAATAGTTTATCCTCAATATTTGAGGAAAGATTAGAAAAAATAGATCTAATTAGTAATTTTTCAATAAAAAGTTTTAATAAAAATAATATATTTTATGAAATAATATTTAATGGGACACCAAATAATTTTATAAACATAATGAAAAATCAAGATTTCAATTTCGATACTCAAAATAAAATTTGGATTTTAAAATGACTGATTTAAATCAATTAATAATAAAATTTGATTATGAAAAAAATTTCAAAGATGACGATTTCTATGTATCTCAAAGTAACAGGAATATTTTTAATATTTTAAATAATTGGCCGAAGTGGGAAAAAAATTTTTTGAATGTTTCTGGTGATAAATATTCTGGTAAGACACACCTAATGAATATTTTTATAAAAAAATTTAAAGGAATTAAATTAGACGCAGAATCCTTGAGCAATGATGATTTAGCTAGAATAAAAGTTTATGAAAATGTGATATTGGAGGATTTTAGTAATAAAATTAATGAAAAATTAATTTATAGTTTGTTTAATATCATTGATATTGATAATAAATTTATAATTGTTACTTCAGATAAACCAATTACAGAAATAAATTTTTCTTTACCAGATTTAAAATCTAGAACCAAAAATTTTATTATACAGAAAATTGAAAAACCAGATGATGATTTAATGTTTGCTTTAATTTTAAAAAATTTATCAGATCGGCAAATTTCAATCGATGAAAAACTTATAAATTTCATAATTAAAAGAATTGATAGATCGTATGGCAATATATTTAATTTCATATATAAGATTGACGAACTTAGTTTAAAAAAGAAAAAACCTATAGATTTTAAGTTAATTAAAGAAGTTTTGGGAGAATAATTGAGTAACAAATACCGTACACATAATTGTAATGAATTACGAAAGGAGCACGTTAATACTGATGTAGTGCTATCTGGCTGGGTAAATAAAAAAAGAGATCATGGAAATTTACTTTTTATAGATCTAAGAGATAATTATGGAATAACTCAGTGCATAATTGATAAAGATAATCAACATTTTAACCAATTAGAAAAAATTCAATTAGAAACAGTAATTAGAATAAAAGGAAAAGTTGTTAATAGAACACAAGAAACTATTAATAAGGAAATTGCTTCAGGTGAGATTGAAATAAGCATAAAAAATTTTGATATTCTTGGCTCTTGTAAAGAATTACCATTGCCAGTTTTTAGTGATCAAGAATATTCAGAGGATATAAGATTAAAGTATAGATTTTTAGATCTACGTAGGAAAAAAATTCATGAAAATATAATTTTAAGATCAAAAGTAATCTCATTTATAAGAGATGAAATGAATAAATTAGGATTTCTAGAATTTCAAACACCAATTTTGACTTCGTCAAGTCCGGAGGGTGCTAGAGATTTTTTAGTTCCAAGTAGATTAAATCCTGGAAAATTTTATGCATTACCGCAAGCCCCTCAACAATTTAAACAATTAATTATGGTATCTGGATTTGATAAATATTTTCAAATTGCTCCTTGTTTTAGAGATGAAGATGCGAGAGCAGATAGAAGTCCAGGTGAATTTTATCAATTGGATTTAGAAATGTCCTTTGTTGAACAAGAAGATGTTTTTAATGTAGTAGAAAAACTAATGTTAAACACCTTTAAAAAATTTTCTAATAAAAAGATACTATATAACAAATTTCCAAGAATTTCTTATAAGGAAGCAATGTTAAAATATGGAACTGATAAACCTGATCTTAGAAATCCTTTAGAAATAAACGATATAACTGAAATTTTTTTTAGAGATGACGTTAAATTTGATATTTTTAAAAAGCTTGTAAAATCTGGTTCACTTGTAAGATGTATTGTTGCAAAAAATACTAAGGATAAGCCTAGAAGTTTTTTTGATAGTATTGATAAATGGGCCAAAGATCAAGGCGCATCAGGACTTGCATATTTTACAATTGAAAAAAATAAAACTATCTCTGGAAAGGGTCCAGTTGGCAAATTCTTTTCTACAGACTCTTTAGAAGAAATTATGAAATTAACGAAAGCAGAAGTAGGTGATAGTATATTTTTAGCTTGCTCTAAACAAAAAGAAATTGAAAAAATTACTTCTCAAGCACGAGACAAAATTGCGAAAGATCTAAATATAATAAATGATGATATTTTTGCATTTTGCTGGATCACTGATTACCCGATGTTTGAAAGAGATGAGACTACAAATATGATTAAATTTAGTCATAATCCTTTTTCAATGCCTCAAGGAGATATTGATCAAATAAATTTCGATAAGCCATTAGACTTGTTGGCTTATCAATATGATATTGTTTGTAATGGTGTAGAACTTTCATCTGGTGCTATTAGGAACCATATCCCTGAACTAATGTATAAACTTTTTTCTATTGCTGGATATGAAAAAGAAGTTGTAAATGAAAAATTTAGAGGAATGATTAATGCTTTAAGTTATGGTGCGCCTCCACATGGTGGTATTGCGCCTGGAATTGATAGAATTGTTATGTTACTTGCTGATGAAAAAAATATAAGAGAAGTTACAATGTTTCCTATGAATCAAAACGCTCAAGATTTAATGATGAATGCCCCATCAGATGTAAGTGAAAAACAACTTAAAGAACTTAATATTAGCCTTAAAACTAAAAAATAATTATTTTTTTCCTTTTAAGCTAATTTTCACATCAGACAAATCTACGAGATTTTTTTTATAATTATTCCTGACAAAACCTTTACTTGTAATGTCTTTTACTATTTTTAGTAACTGATTTTGATCTTCAGAATTTGATTCATCTGGAACAGTCATCTCTGATCCATTTATGGATGGAGTATGTGCTAAATCTTCTCTATTTTGATACGAAATAGCTAATTCTCTAAAAATATAATCAAGAATAGAAGTCGCACTTAAAATTCTATCATTGCCATGAACTTTTCCTGAAGGTTCGAATTTTGTGCCAACATAAGCACTGATAAATTCATCCAAGGGAACCCCATATTGCAAACCTAGAGATACTGCGATAGCAAAATTATTCATTAAAGCTTTGACCAATTCTCCTTCTTTACTTGTATCAATAAATATTTCTCCAATTTTACCATCTTCATATTCACCTGTATGCAAGTAAACTTTATGGTCCCCAATAGTTGCTTTTTGAATATAACCTTTACGTCTATCAGGCATACCGAATCTTTTTCCTGATTTTTCAGATTTAATTAGTATTTGATTTACTGATTTTTCAATAGTTTCTTTTTTAATTTCTTTATTTGCGGAGATTACTTCAATCTTTTTATCTGAAATTTTATTGCTATTAGAATCTAAATTTTTGGTTTTTCGATTGTCTAGCTTAACATCTAAAATTTCAAATTTTCCATCATCTCTTTTCTCAAGATTCTTCAATTCACTTTCGTTTATATCTTCAAGATAATGATTAACCTTAAAAGTACATGTATAATATGTCTCAACTAAATATTTTGCCATTTTACCCCAAATTTTTAAAATTTATTTTGATTAATGAATCATTTGATTTATATACAAAACCAAATTTTAGTCTAATTTTATTTATACAATTAAGAATTGAAAATAAAATTAAAAGAAGGTTGACAATGTTTAAAAAAATTTTCACCTGGTGGAATAGGGATACATTTGGAACAAGATTAAAAACAATTTTGTTCGGAAAATATGTAGGCAAAGATACTTTTGGAAATAAATATTATGAAAGCAAAAAAGGCAAGCGATGGGTAGTTTATTCGGATGAAATTGACGCAACAAAGATACCTGTGGAGTGGTACTCTTGGATTCATTTTACTCCAAATAGGATTGAAAAAAAACATGACCTTGAGAAATATGATTGGCAAAAACCACATCAATCTAATCTTACTGGCACCGAAAAATCTTATTATCCAAATAAAAACAAAGTTAATGCCATCAATAAAAAATATAAATCTTGGAAATCTGAATAAATTTATAATCTACTTTTTTATTCATTTTATTTTAATACAAATATCTTATTCACTAGGAAATGATAACTTTGTTGGAAAAAATACTAACATAAAAATTTTAGATAAAATAAGTTCAAAAAATGAACTTATAGATCTAAGGAATAGCGAAGAAATTATCTATAAAGACCTAGCAATTAAAGTAATGAAATGTACAAATTCAGAATTTGATGATAATCCTGAGATAAAAGCCTACATTCAAGTAAGAGATTTAACAAAAAAAGATAATGATAAGGTTTTTGTTTTCAATGGATGGATGTTTTCATCAAGTCCATCAATAGCTCCGTTTGATCATCCAGTTTATGATATCTGGTTAGTAAATTGTTATTAAATAACTTTTTCTTTATCGAGCCAGCCAACATTAAAATCTGAACTTAAAAATTTTTTGTGACTCAACAGTTTTTTATGTAATGGAATAGTTGTTGTAATTCCTTCTATTACAAACTCATCTAGAGATCTATTCATTCTCTGAATTGCTTCCGCACGGTTTCTGCCGTGACATATAAGCTTACAAACCATACTATCATAAAATGGAGTTACTTTGTAACCTTGAAAAATTGCACCATCTACCCTTGTTCTAAACCCTGAAGGTTGATGGCACATACCGATAGTTCCAGGTGAGGGCTGAAAGTTTTTACTGGGATCTTCAGCATTAATTCTACATTCTATTGCATGACCTCTAGGGTTTATGTCAGATTGTTTCAATGCTGTTTCACCTGTGTAAGCTATCCAGATCTGTTCTTTTATTATATCTATACCTGTTACCATTTCAGATACTGGATGTTCTACTTGAACTCGAGTATTCATTTCTAAAAAATAAAATTTTCCGTCCTCATAAATGAATTCTACTGTGCCTGCTCCTTCATAACCTATTTTACTTACCATTTTTACAGTTCTATCAAAGAGATCTTTTCTAATTTCATCATTTAAAACAGGGCTTGGTGTTTCTTCAATAAGTTTTTGATGTCTTCTTTGAACTGAACAATCTCTTTCATGTAAATGTACAGTTCTATTTTTTCCTGCTAAAACTTGCACTTCTATATGTCTAGGGTTTTGAAAATATTTTTCTAAATATATTTCATCA
>MDTE01205273.1_pt1 | contig 21479 bp, 16 predicted proteins | sample 811231 | NCBI WGS metagenome assembly MDTE01 (sample SAMN05326651, study PRJNA326480) | marine metagenome | isolation source: seawater | place: Indian Ocean: Red Sea | collected 2010
AACTGTTGTGCAATACTGACAAAAGGCAAAAGAGACACAAAAAAGCAAAATACTAGTTGGCGAATGTTTCTCATATAATGCTTCCTTATACTTAAGTCTGATTTACCAGATGCGAATACGCTCCTCAGGTGGTAAGTAGAGTTCATCTCCAGGCTGCACGTCAAATGCCTCATACCACTCATCGAAATTTCTTACTACTCCGTTCACGCGGTACTCAGCTGGGGAATGCGGGTCAGTTGTGAGTCGTTGAATTAATTCATCTTGCCGATACTTGCGTTGCCAAACTTGAGCCCATGCAAGAAAGAAGCGTTGGTCACCGCTTAAACCATCAATCACCGGAGCTTCATCGCCATTCAATGACATTTGATAAGCTCGATATGCGAGAGACAATCCACCAACATCTCCGATGTTTTCGCCTAGAGTGAAATTGCCATCGACAAAGTATCCAGGCACAGGCTCGAACTGATCGTACTGTTCCGCCAAGGCAGTAGTAAGCACTTCAAAATTGGCACGATCTTCATCGGTCCACCAGTTTCGTTGAATACCAGCATGATCAGACTTTGATCCCTGATCGTCGAACCCATGTCCCATCTCATGCCCGATCACCGCACCAATACCACCATAGTTAACCGCCGCATCTGCACTAGGATCGAAAAATGGTGGCTGTAAAATTCCTGCTGGAAAGACAATCTCATTAAATGAAGAGTTGTAATAAGCATTTACAGTTTGCGGAGTCATGCCCCACTCTTCGCGATTGGTTGGTTGGCCTAATCGATTAATCTCATCTTCCCAATTGAATTCTCGAATATTTTGTGCATTGGCAAATAAATCATTGCGAGTAATTTCAATTGACGACAAATCTTTCCATTCATCAGGGTAAGCAATCTTCGGCCGGAAAGATTGCAACTTCTTATGGGCTTCTTCTTTGGTTTGTGGGCCCATCCAGTCAATCTCATCGATGCTCTGAGCAACAGCAGCACGTAAGTTCTCAACGAGCTCTACCATTTGTTGTTTTGCAGATTCTGGAAAATGGCGTTGTACATAAACTTGCCCAACAGCCAATCCTAGGCTATTTAATGCGCCAATTCTTGCAACACCACGTTCCCATCTTTCTCTTTGCTCAGGAACACCACTGAGGATTGTTGAATAAAAGTGAAAACGTTCATTATCGATTTCTTCAGAAAGTACAGGCGCACTATCTACTATGTAACGATAAGTCATGTAGGCTACCCAGTCATCCACTGGTGCACTATTCACGAGCTCTATGATGGGGGTCATAGCACTTGGAAAAGAAACGTTTAGATCTTCCAATTCAGTCACCCCAGCCGCTAAAAAATATGCGTCCCAGTCGATGCCCGAGAACTCAGTCTTAAACTCAGAAAATGACATTGGGTTGTAAGTAAGGTCACGATTGCGGCGTTGATCTCTCGGCCACAAATGTTCAGCAATTTTTGTTTCCAGTCCGAGAATTGCTTCAGCTTTAGCTTGGGCATTTTCGATATTGGCAAAATCAAATACTCTAGCGATATGTGACAAATATTCTGATCGTACATTCTGAAACTGATCAGTATCAAACAAGTAGTAATCGCGATCTGGAAGACCAATACCTCCTACAGATAACACGACTTGATGACGATCAGGATCACTGCGATCTGCGCCAACATAAAAACCGAATGGGGTGGCTGTGTTATCGATGAAGGCGCGACCAAATCCTTGAATGAGTTCTTCTCGAGTATCAATCTCACTCAGCGCGGAGAGTCCGGGCAATAATGGACTTATTCCCCGCTCGTTTAGAACTTCGGTGTTCATGTAGCTTAGGTAATAGTCACTAACCTTTTGTTCAACCGAGCCCTGGGCTGGTTCCGTATTGGCTAGATCATCGATAATATTTCGTACTCTTTGATCAGAGCGATCGCTAAGTACTGTGAATGATCCATAGTTACTGCGTGATGCCGGCAGCTCAAAGGTGTCCAACCACAATCCATTAGCATAGCGGAAAAAGTCATCGCCCGGTTGTGTATTAATATCCTGATGGCTCATGTCTATTCCGAATGAACCAAGTTCAGGAGCCGAAGAATTGGTGTTTACTGCTGCTGGCTGAGCTGTAGCTGTTACTTCTGTTGAAGAAGTCACAACAATTTGATTTTCTTCTGTACCACATGCAGTTAGCAGGTTCGCAATAGAAATACTCAAGGCGATTGATAATTTGTTTGCAGACAATGACATTTTAAAACTCCCGAAATCATCGTTATTATCGAGCGAAACCGGAGTATACCTGATTTGTTTTGATGAATAAGCTACCAGCAAATCCAGAAAAGTTATGCTCTTATATTCGGACAGACATGACGGTAAACTCCACCAAGAATATAAAAGACCCCGATAGAGAGTGGATTTATCCAACATAAAATGGATACAAAAACCACCTCAGTGAAATTTAGTAAAATATTTGTGAATAGTGCATCCGCAGCGTTACGAGTTCCGCTTGGTTTAGTGCAAAGGAACCATATGAGCACTTCTGGGAAAATACGAAAACCAACTAGCGTTTTAAGGGAAATAAGATAAATACAAAATGGATCGGACTAGCAACAGTGATATTTGGCGTGCTGTTGTTGGCAAATCATAGTAACGAGCTTCTCAAGCAGGTAGTCATCGCTCCCGGTTCTGTCGCAGAACTGGGAGTTCCGGCGGACTGTCGTGCAGATGAATTGGAGGAAGAGGATTTGAGCCTCCTGGAATGCGAGTTAATGGTGAGCAACGTACAAATCACTTTAGTTTCCTCACCTGAATGGTTTCGCCCTCTGATGTTTCTACTTTCAGTCAGTGGGGTTCTATTTGCTGCCTTATCAATTTCAGTTGGATTTTCCTTTGTTAATAATAAAAACGTGAATGTTAACTGGGCAAAATCTTGTTTTATTGCATTGATCGTTATTGATGCAGTTATTTTTATTGTGGCGACAAACACGGGCCCACTGCTTCGAGCACAGTATCTTTGGTCAACTTTGTTGTGGTTTTTCGTTCACTTGTTTTTGCTCTTTGCGGCTGTGAGCATATCTTCTAAAGAAATTGAGGATGGTGCTTGATGTCTGAGCAATTGCCAAAAGCCAAAGTAGCGATGCATTGGTTGGTTGCTATAGGTGTCTTTTTTTTATTTGTAAGTAGTTGGTGGATGTTGTCGCTTCCACTCCCATCAGAAGATTTCACCTATAGGCAATTACCTTTTCAGCTGCATAAGAATGTTGGCATAACCATCATGGTGATGGTTGTCGCTATGATTGCCATTAGTATTGTTAAGAAACGGAAGAAACTCCAGATACAAAAATCGAGATTAGAGCGATTGGCATCCCTTGATCATCTGCTAACTTACTTTCTTATCATTGCCTGCTGTATTAGCGGATATCTTTCTTCTAGTTTTAGTGGATGGGAAACCACACTGTGGTGGTTAGTTGAATTACCTGCTTGGTCAGAAGAAAACGATGACTTAAACATCTTCTTCTCAGACATTCACTTATGGACTTGTTGGGCACTACTTTCTGTCGTTTCTGTGCATATTGGTGCGGCGTTGTACCACGCATTTAGAAACGATGATGTCATCGACAAAATGTTTAGGCTTTAACTAAATGAAAGAATATTCAACTTTTGTAACTCATCTTGAATGTAGTTACACCGGCAAGACATACCCAGCAGATCAGTTACACGGGTTATCTGATGCTGGCAAACCATTATTGGTTCGTTATGACCTAGATGCTTTAGGAAAAACTGTAAAAAAATCTTACTTGGCAGAAAGAGCTCCGGAATTCTGGCGCTACCGTGAGTTTCTACCTGTACGTAAATCAGAAAACATAGTTCGTCTGGGGGAATTAATGACGCCAATTCTTCCTGCAAAAAAGCTGCAATCAGAACTCAGTTGCGGCGAAATACTCATAAAAGACGAAGGAAGATTGCCAACCGGCTCCTTCAAAGCTCGAGGATTAGCACTTGCTGTCGCTATGGCAAAAGAATTAGGTGTTACACGCATGGCAATGCCAACAAATGGAAACGCCGGCGCAGCACTAGCAGCCTATTGTTCTCGTGCTGGAATCGAGACATTTGTGATATGCCCAGAAGATACTCCCAGAGTAAATATCGAAGAGATCGCCTTTCAGGGTTCGAAAACTTTTCTGGCTAATGGGTTTATTAACGACTGTGGCAAAGTAGTTGGAGAGGGCAAAGAAGCCATGGGCTGGTTTGATACGTCAACTTTGAAAGAGCCCTATCGAATTGAAGGAAAGAAAACCATGGGACTGGAACTTGCGGAACAAATGGGCTGGCAAGTCCCAGACGTGATTATCTATCCTACCGGTGGTGGCACTGGATTGATTGGCATGTGGAAAGCTTTCAATGAGCTGGAAGCAATTGGCTGGATTGGTTCGAAACGTCCACGAATGGTAGCGGTGCAAGCAGAAGGCTGTGCCCCAATTGTTAAAGCTTTTGAAGAGGGAAAGCGCCATGCCGAACTCTGGAGGGATGCCGCTACTATAGCGGCAGGTATTAGAGTTCCGGCTGCAGTGGGTGATTTTCTTATTCTCGATGCAGTGCGAGAGAGTGATGGCTTCGCGGTAGCCGTAAGCGATGAAGCTATAAATGAAGCCCATCAGGAGTGTGCTAAAAAAGAGGGAATACTTCTGTGTCCAGAAGGCGCTGCTACCTTGGCAGCATTAAAACAGGAACTCGCCAATGGTCGTATTCGGCCAAATGAACAAGTAATGCTTTTTAATTGTGCTACTGGATTAAAATATTCGATGCCTTCGAAACATTACTCAATTGATTTGACTAAACCAATTAATTACGATTTTATAAAAGAAATTTAATGTAAGGCTTGGCGCGACTCTTAGCTAGATCCGGTCGTAACTTTAGTACGAACTCATTGAGTAGAAGATGGTAATTTAGTCGCTTAGGTAGCGCCTAATTATTGAACATTGAACGATCAGAAGCTTTGCTCACCTGCTTAACTTTTAATGGTTTACTTTTGTTCCGCAAGATTGAATCCTATTTCGCTTTGGTTTTAGACAAGTTTTGGTGAACAGCATATCGAGGAAATAAAGAGAAAATAATGGCAATGGATGAAGAAGAGTTTAAGGGTATTGATTTATATACCTGGCCTACACCTAATGGACGCAAAGTTTCGATCATGTTGGAGGAATTGGAATTACCTTATCGGGTATTTCCCATCGATATCACCAAGGGCGAGCAGATGGATCCCGAGTTCATTGCATTCAGTCCGAATAATAAAATTCCCGCAATAATCGATCACGAAACCGGTACCAAGATGATGGAGTCAGGAGCGATCCTCATGTACCTGGCAAATAAAACCGGCAAACTCATGTCACCTATGGGAGATGAATTCTGGAAACAAATGGAGTGGTTAATGTTTCAAATGGGACATATAGGCCCAATGCTCGGACAGACCCACCACTTCGTGAAATTTAATCCGGGCAAGTCGCCATACGCAGAGGAAAGATACAGTAAGGAAAATGCGCGACTCTATCAAGTACTAGAAAATCGGTTACAAGAGAGGGACTATATAGTCGATTGCTACTCAATTGCAGACATCGCAAGCTGGCCGTGGATATCCCGTTACGAATTTCAGAAGATGGATCTGAATGGCTATCCACGACTCAAAGATTGGTATCTAAGAATTGCGGCACGGCCCGCGGTACAAAAAGGATTTAGTGTTCCTCAGGACCTACCGGTTCCTATTCCTAACTAATCTATTCAGTTTGTTATTCTAAAGCGTCATAGATTAAGTCGATCGCGACATTGCGCATATTAGCCGCTCCTGGCCGTCGCTGTCCTTGCGCTTGAATCATTCCTAACCAAAACATATCCTGACTTGGATCGATCCAGAACCAAGTGCCAGCGGCGCCACTCCAGTAGTAGGTTCCAGGGCCTTGAGCAGTTTCTGCAAGTTCAGGATCGTAGATCACAGCAAAGTCCACACCGAATCCGATACCGGCTCTACCTGGACGATCGGGACCACCGCCAATGTCTAATTCATCTCGCAAACTGTTAGTGCGCATGATGCGGACAGATTCTGGCGTTAGAATCCGTGCCCCATCCAACTCTCCTTCATTCACGAGCATTTGCAGAAAGCGAGCATAGTCATGGGTAGAAGAAACCAGTCCCCCTCCTCCGGATTCCATTCGATTTGGATCCAGATAGCTTGGCCGGTCTGGTCGATGAGGGCGTTGTACTAATCGGTTGCGTTCTTCGTCCCAGTTGTGAACTTCCGCAAAACGATACTCGTCTTCGTCACTTACATAGAAACGTGAATCACTCATACCTAGCGGCTCGAAAATTCTTTCATTAAGAAAATCACCAAACTTCTGTCCTGATAGTTCTTGTACAATATAACCCTGAAGGTCGACTGCCACAGAATAGTAGTATTGTTCACCAGGCTGGGAGAGCAGTGGAATGCCAGCTACTTTCGCCACTAGCTCATCTAAATCTGTAGATGCCAAAACTGCTTGATCTCTAAAAGCACTATTAACTGGATCACTTCCACCGAGACCATAACCAAAGCCGGCGGAGTGGTTCAGAAGCTCTCTCATTGTCGGTTGCCGCTCTAAGGGAGCCAGTTCTATATTCCCATCATCATCATAACTTTTGAGCACTTTTAAATTTTCAAATTCAGGAATGTGCTTACTCACTGGATCATCAAAATTCCAGAGACCTTCTTCATGCAGCATCATTAATGCAACACCAGTTACTGGTTTGGTCATTGAGTAAATTCGAAAAAGTGTGTCTTTAGTCATAGGCGTCTGATCATTTACACGAGCTAGTCCAGCGGTCTCAAAGGTTGCCACTTCACCATCTTTTGCTAACATCCAAATCATCCCTGCGACATCTTGGTCGGCAACGATTTGCTCCATCGCCGCATCCAAATTCGCAATCCCCCTTTCAGAAAATCCAGCTGCACTCGCGCCGACTTCATTTTGTGGCCAAGAGGTATCTGCAAGAGCACTATTATTGAAAAAGATAAAAGTTGTAACTAGAGCAAGGGCAAGTTTTTGTAGTCGCGCATTTATCGTGATTTTCATTTGAATTCTCCGGGCCAATAATTTTCCAATCTGTCGTTGGATTTCGATTCTCTTGATCTTAAATGAGCCACCTGGGGATAGCCACTCGTAATTCAATTTAGGCTCAAGATGTTTGTCCTAGTGTACTGGTAAGGTAGTAGTGAATTTAATCTGCTCTTATTTTGGAATTGCTGAATTGCCAGCTATTCGCTCCTCTTTTTATTGACTCATCCTGATCTTTAATTGAAGCAACGCCCCTTTGTGGTGCACTACTATTTTGCCCCCTTTTTCCTGCACCATTTTGTAGCAAAGAAATGAGGAAAATTTATAAAAAAATCCTCTGAGCCCAGTAAAAACGTGCCTTTCAATATTCTGGCAAGTTCTTTGCAAAACATTTAGCAAATAATCGTTTGTTATTTTCGGCAAGCCTGACTTGCTAGATCGCAATTTAAATTGGAGGAAGAAATGAAAAAGTTAACTCACCTGGCTGCTGGTCTCGTCTTGGCATCAAGCGGATTGATTGCCTCATCAGCGCATGCAGAGTTGTCCTATAACATCGGTTGGGCGTCCGAGTATTACTATCGCGGTATTTTGCAGAAAGAGTCATCAGGATCTGCTGGAGTTGATTGGAATGATGAAAGCGGTTTCTACGTTGGGGCCTGGGCAGCGGACGTAGGTGATGGCGCTGAAGTCGATGGCTACTTTGGCTACAACTATGAATTCGATACCGGGTTTACTGTCGGTGTTGGATTTACCGGTTATTATTATACTGGCGAATTCGATGACACGTACGAAGAAGTGAACTTCAATCTCGGGTATGGACCGTTGAGCTTGGAATACTCAGTAGGTGAATGGGAAGGATTTGGTGCTTCAGAAGATTACAATTTTCTCGCGATAACCTACACCGCTGACAATGGCATCTATGGTACTTATGGTACATTCGGCGACGATTTCGATGGCGACTACATTGAGATTGGATGGGGAACTACTATCTCCGAAATCGACATTGGTATTGCTGGGATCTTCAGTAGTGAAGAACTTTCGGACCAGTTGAGCTCACAGGGTCTACCTGATGAAAGTGAAGCGATCGTTTTTTCAATCGGTAAAACATTCTAAGTTATTCCTTTCGACTAACTGTAACCACCAGTCTGGATAGGGCTCCATCCGGAGCCCTTTTTTGTGTGCGACTAAAAAGCAGACTCTTTACCGCTGATTCCTTGATAGAATGAAACTACCGTGAATACAGTTAAAGAATTTCGGGGGCTCTGGAAATGAAAAAAACTCACCCACTATTAGTGATTATTGCGTCACTAGTAGCTTCTCCATTATTTGCGCAGGACACCTACGTAGCACCAAGAACTGAATGGGGTGCACCTGATTTGCAAGGAGTTTGGAATTTTTCATCCAACGTACCACTACAAAGACCAACCCAGTTTGGTGATAGAGAATTCATGACTGACGACGAAGTCACACAACTAAGAGCAAGGTTAGCTGCTGCTGATGCGGCTTCAGACCAAGCAGTTCCAGGTATCGAGAGTGAAACTAATCCTGGTGGCTACAATGATTTCTGGGTTGAGAGTGCTGGGATTACGGATCAGATTCGGACGTCCCACATTGTTTATCCAACTAACGGCAGATTCCCAGATTTAGTGGAAGGAATTCGTCCGATTGCTGGTGGCCTTGGGCCCGATGTGCAAGGGGACAGACCTGTGCGATTTGTTGTTGGTGGCATAGGTAAAGATGGGCCAGAAGATCGAGGTCTGTCCGAGCGCTGTATTGTAGGTTTTAATGCGGACCCGCCATTTCAGCCAAGCTTGTACAACAACAATTTGCAGATCGTACAAAACAAGGACCATGCGGTGATCTTAATGGAAATGATTCATGACGCTCGCATAGTCCCAATCGGTAAGCGCTCACAATTAGATGTTAGCATCAGGCAATGGTCTGGAGATTCTCGTGGCTATTGGGATGGCGACACCTTAGTAGTAGAGACAACTAATTTCACTGGCGTTACCCAGAGCTACCCAGGCTTCGGAACTGCAGAAAATAAAAAACTAACAGAGCGCTTTACTCGAATTGATCCATTCACAGTGAACTATGAATGGACAATAGAAGATTCTTCTACTTTTACCGATCGAGTCACCGCAATCATTCCTATGACGAAAGTAGCTGGCCAACTCTATGAGTATGCTTGCCATGAAGGCAATTACGGGATGATTAATATTTTGCGTGGGGCAAGAGTCGAAGAGCGACTAGCAGAAGAGTCGACCCAATAAGTCAACACTCGAGAAAAACCGGAGGATTACTCCGGTTTTTATTTCTCTATTTTTATTCGGACCACCCACGCCAACCGGGTCCGCGCACCACTTGCCCGGGTAAGGCACCAGTATGTTTACCATTTCTCAGTACTAGCTCCCCGTTTACGATCACATGCTGCATACCAGTAGCATACTGATGGGGTTCTTCAAAAGATGAATGATCCTGAATTTCATAGGGGTCAAATATCACAATATCGGCGAAATAGTTTTCTCTAAGTTCACCACGATTACGAAGATTCAAATTTGTTGCTGGTAATTTAGTAAGTTTGCGGATTGCATCTGCTAGGGTAATCACTTGATCATCACGCACGTATTTAGCTAAAACACGAGCGAAGTTTCCATAAGCTCGGGGATGAGTACTCTGCTGCAGAAAACTGCCTTCTGCAGCCATCGAAGCGGCATCAGAACCGAAGCTAACCCAGGGAAGCGCTACTCCTTTTGCCACATTTTCTTCTGACATTAAAAAGTAAACGACTTGCACTCTACTGCCATCAGCAACAACTAAATCAATAGCGGCGTCTGCGTAGTTTTGTCCCCGTTCTTTTGCTACTTCAGCCAATGTCCTACCAATGTAATGACGCAAGTCGGGATTGCGGAACCCCACTAATAGTGTTCGCTCAGGCCCCGCTGACAATAGAAGATTTTCCCATTCATCAGTGGGTGTTGTCATTTCTTCAAGGACTTGAGTGCGAATGTCTGAATTCTGCAAACGAGATCGCCAAGATTCATAGCCACCCTCCTGAACCCATGGGGGCATACCTGCATCTAATCCAGTAGAGCCAGCAGTGTAAGTGTAAATGTTTGCCGTAATGTCCAGTCCTTCCGCTCGCGCTGATTCTACTTTCTCAACTACAGCATCAAACTTATCCCAGTTCTGTTGTCCTGCCATTTTCAGATGATAGATTTCAGCGCCAACATTACCTTCACGAGCGATGCGAATAAGTTCGTCAACCGATTCGAGTAAACGATTGCCTTCGCTTCGCATGTGAGATATATATATCCCATTGTATTCTCCAACTACTTTTGCCAATGCAATGAGTTCTTCCGTATCTGCATAAAAGGCAGGTGCATAAATTAAGGAAGAGCCTAAACCCAGGGCACCATCCTCCATTGCTTCTCTCACTAGATTTTTCATACGCTCTAGTTCGGCCGCAGTCGGTGGTCGATCGTCATAACCGATTTCATGGACGCGCACTGAAGTAGCACCAACAAAAGAAGCAACATTTGGAGAGACTCCGCGCTCCACTAGGAATTCCAGGTATTCATCCAGCGTGGTCCATTCCACAGGCCATTTGATATCTCCTTGTGTGGCTATTGTCTGCTCACGCATAGCTTCATTAAGCGGGCCTTCTGAGCGGCCTTCGCCAAAAACTTCCAGTGTCACCCCCTGGCGAATATCTCCCTGACTACGTCCATCGATTATGAGTGAGTCCGTAGCCCAACTCAGCATATTGATAAAACCAGGAGCGACGACTAAACCCTCTGCGTTTATTACGTCGTTGCCTGAAGCTCGTAATTGTCCGATGGCGACTACTCGATCTCCATTGATGCCAATGTCAGCAACATAAGCTTGGCCGCCGTTGCCATCATAGACAATGCCATTCTCAATAAATAGATCATAGCGAGTAACCGTTGTGGTGCAGGCGCTGATGATGAGAACTATTGTGTAGAGAAGTGCTCGGTTTTTCATAGTATTACCTTATCGTTTACAGCTTTTGTGAAAAGCAAAGTAACTGAAAAGACGTTGATTTTGCCACTTTTATTTCTACTCCATATTGACAACTTGCCTGTATGAAAATACTGTATATATATACAGTATTAGATCATTATAATGGACCCTATACCTCTGGCGAAAACAGGGCTCAACCCTCCCCTTGAGCCTGCGGCTCTATCTCTGCCCGACTATGCAGAGCTGCACTGTATTTCCAATTTCAGCTTCTTGCGGGGCGCCTCTTTTCCAGAAGAACTAGTGGAACGCGCGGACGAGCTTGGCTATCGTGCGCTGGCTATTACCGACGAGTGCTCACTCAGTGGTGTAGTGCGAGCCCATATTGCAGCGAAGCGACGGGATATTAAACTCATTATTGGTAGTGAGTTTGTTATGGATAAGGGTTGCCATCTGGTTTTACTTGCATGCAATCGCAAAGGCTATGGCCGCTTAAGTCACTTAATATCATGTGCCCGCCGGGAAGCCGAAAAAGGCGGTTACTTCATCGATCGGGAGATGCTGGAAGATAACTTGCCAGAGGATTGTTTGGTATTGTGGCTGCCTGATCTATTAAATGAACCGGAACAACTTGCTTGCCAGGCGGTTTGGTTAAAGCGGCAGTTTCCAAATGGGCTCTGGATTGCTGCGGAGTTATTACTCCGTGGTAACGACCGTTTAAGATTACAACGCTTTCAAGAATTGGGAACTCAATTCGAAATTCCCCTATGTCCTGCCGGTGGTGTCTATATGCACGATGCTGGTCGTCGCATCTTGCAAGACACAGTTACGGCTATTCGTTTGATTAGACCCATTGATGAATTGGGTTTGGATGCTGAGAGTAATGGCCAGCGTCATCTACGCACTCGTGAGCAACTTCATAAATTGTTTCCTGCTGAACTTATGGCGGTCACCGTTGAGATTGCCAATCGTTGTCATTTCGAGCTGGACGAACTGCGTTATGAATATCCTCGTGAATTAGTCCCACCTGATTATACTCCCCACGGTTGGTTAAGAGAATTAACAGAAGCTGGTATTCGTGAACGATGGCCCAAAGGTACGACAGCAAAAGTTCGTAATATCATCGAACATGAACTGGCTCTAATTAAAGAACTTAATTACGAACACTATTTCTTAACCGTACATGACATTGTTGCCTTTGCCCGCAGCCAACATATTCTTTGTCAAGGTCGAGGTTCAGCAGCGAACTCTGCCGTATGCTATTGCCTAGGCATTACGGAAGTAGACCCTGCTCGAGTGGAAGTTTTATTCGAGCGGTTTATTTCCAAGGAGCGTGACGAGCCGCCCGATATTGATGTGGATTTCGAAAATGCGCGGCGGGAAGAAGTTATTCAATACATCTATAACAAATACGGTCGTGGTCGTGCCGCTATCGCTGCAACTGTTATTACCTATCGGTCCCGCAGTGCTATTCGTGATGTGGGCAAGGCCTTGGGTCTCAGCGAAGAACTGTTAGACCATTTAACGAAATCGATTTACTGGTGGGGGACTTCGTTGAAAGAGCAACTAAGTGATTCGGATATCGACTATAGTGATAGGAAAATTCAACAATTAGTTTTCCTCGCCGAATCGTTAATTGGCTTTCCTCGTCATCTGTCACAACACGTAGGTGGTTTTGTTATCAGTCAGGGTTTGCTTTCTCATTTGGTTCCCATCGAGAACGCTACTATGGAAGATCGCACCGTTATTCAATGGGGAAAAGATGATCTAGCATCTCTTGGATTATTAAAGATCGACGTCCTAGCTTTAGGTATGTTAACTGCTGTACAGAAATGTCTGGACACGATTAGCGACTATAGTCGGGAGCCATTAGTTATCCAAAATATTCCATCGGAAGACCCCAAGGTTTATGACATGATAGGTGAGGCTGACACGGTGGGTGTGTTTCAGATTGAATCTCGTGCACAGATGAGCATGTTACCGCGTTTGCGACCACGCAGTTATTACGACCTGGTAATTCAGATTGCTATTGTGAGACCTGGTCCTATTCAAGGTGACATGGTGCATCCCTATCTGAATCGACGTAATGGTAAAGAGCCGGTGTCTTATCCCAGCGAGGTGGTTAGAGGTGCATTAGATCGAACCCTGGGGGTACCTATTTTCCAGGAACAAGTTATGCAACTGGCCATGGTAGCTGCAGGTTTTTCTGGCGGGGAAGCCGATCAACTGCGCAGAGCTATGGCAGCCTGGAAACGTAAAGGAGGCCTGGAACCCTATCGCGACAAACTGATCAGAGGCATGCTGGAACGAGGTTATGAAGAAGACTTTGCTGAGAAATTATTTAAGCAAATAAAAGGCTTTGGTGATTACGGTTTTCCCGAATCCCACTCCGCGAGCTTTGCTTTGATTGCTTATGTGTCTTCCTGGCTTAAGTGCTACCACCCTGCCGCTTTCTGTTGTTCTTTACTTAATAGCCAGCCCATGGGGTTTTATTCTCCGGCACAACTTATCAATGACGCACGTCGTCATGATGTGTCTATCTTACCGGTAGATGTCAATGAGAGTTTTTACGAATGCACACTCGAGTTCGATAGCGATTTTGAAAGATTGAATTCTCCTTGTGACCAGACCATGGAGCCGGCACTGCGCATTGGATTCACTTTAGTTAAAGGGCTGTCTGACATTGGTGCGCAAGCCATTACCGAAGCGCGGCAGGCTGGAAAGTTTACGACTATTCAGGAATTAGTTTTTCGCAGTGGCATTAATAAGAAAGATCTTGAATCTTTAGCCGCTGCTGATGCTTTAAGGGATTTAAGTGGCGATCGGCATCGTGCTTTTTGGCATGCATCCGGTGTAGATAAAGCTATAGGAGAAGGTCGCAGTTATTCTTATAGCTTTTTTGCTGATCAGAATTTCGCCGACGCCGACTTCGGTGTCGATGTGTTATTGCCAGTGGCTAATGAAGGTCAGAACATTGTCGGTGATTATGACTCCACTGGTTTTACCCTTGGCCGACACCCTCTCGCTCTATTTCGCGAACATTTAGATATGTATCAGGTTTTTACAGCCAGTCAGTTATCCAATATCGATAACGAAGCGCAGGCTAAAGTAACTGGTCTGGTTACCTGTCGACAGCGACCAATGACAGCAGCAGGTGTCACATTTTTAACTTTGGAAGACGAGAGTGGATTTATTAACGTCGTGGTTTGGCCAAAACTTGGAGAACATTTTCGACCTATTGTACGCCAGGCAATGCTAATCGGAGTGGTCGGTCATATACAGAAAAACGGGGGAGTGATTCACTTGATTGCCCGAGAGTTAGTGGACCTTAGTCATTGGCTAGGGTCGATGGAATTGTCATCGAGAAATTTTACCTAATCTCTACAGTTTGAGAACTCATCTCTGAATTTTCCAAACGTGGTCAAATTGTAGGCACAGAAGCCGAATTCTACTGATAATTTACGCGAAATAGCCATGTAGAAACCAGTTATTTCCATTCCTGCGTTCATGGTAGATCCAGAGACGACTGCCGTTTTTTTCTAGCGCCACATAATAATCCCGACGCACATCGGTGCCAGACCACCAGTAGGATTCGATACGCTCAGGACCGCTAATAATAGTAATAGGTTTACGGTGATAGAGTTCACCGTTTTCAAGAACCAGTTGTTCCGGTTCTTGCAACAATAGAAAAGGACGGGGAGCTAGAGGAACTCGTGCATGATAGCCTCCTACTTTGTTTTCCGTCTCGTCATAAGCCAATTGCTTAGTAGCATATTCTGGGCAATGTTCGGCAACAGTGTAGATGCTGTTAATGAAGAGCCCTCCTAGTCTGGCTTTTAGCTGTTCCATGAATTGATTCAGATTGCTGTTATTATATTGACGTCCTGCCGGTTTATCTTCCGCTAATAACGATTCGTTATAACTCATAAAAGTATCGAATTTTTTAACTTTCATTTTTACTGCAATTACCGGCGCCGGAACGATGAGATTGCTGAACTGAGTTTCTAATAACATTAATAAATGCCTTCTGCAGCGGCTGGCCTGTCGTAAGCTAATATTGATGTCGGTGCAATTTCGCTTTTCATGTTTTAGGTAAAACACCAAATGGGTGGTACTTAAATCTCGCTGTTGCAAGAACTCTTGGAGCTGACCTAATATTTCTTCAGCCACAGGCAACAGTCTATCTAGGCTTTCTACTTCATAAGGTAGGTCGTAACTAATGGAAAAAGTAAGTGGAGGGACATAATTATGAGTTAGCTCCGGAGATTTACCTAAGGCTTTCTCAAGTAAACCCATAAACTCACTACCGAATCTTTTGTACAGACCATCAGTAGGAAGGCGCCATATGTCCCTTAAATAACGTACGCCCAGATTGCGCAGGCGTCGATTTTGTTCTTTATTTAAATGTAAAACTTCAGTACTTAGTTGTCCTAATGCAGAACAAAGATTTTCTTTTCGATAGATCAAACCATTATGCCCTGATCGGGCTAATAACAAGCTGCCAGTAACGGTGGGGCAAGCGGCGTAAAGAAAATAATCCGCTAATGACAATTGTTTAAGTGCTTCACTAAGGGGCTCATTAACTTTGTCATGAATTGTATCGATGCAACCGAAGTATTTCAGGCTGCTGCGAATTTCGCAGATCAATGCCTGGGGATGAAAACTCACGGTGGAGCTAACACTCTCTAACACTGCAGCTAGCTCATTGAGATATTTCTGTTGTTGCGATGCGCTGAGTTTAATTAACTGTGGAAAGTAAACGGCATACCAGAGACTGTCCGGCTTCTTTATCTGTCCTTTTTCATTTCTTTTTTTGCCAGTGGGGATAGTTTGTTCTGATAGAGGCAGTTTAATGACTTCAGCCTTGGCGCCGAACGGGAGTGGAAGAGGGAGTTGTGCTGTGCTTTCTGGGTCTTTCAAGCTTGGCCCCCGGATTATATGCAGGCATGATGTTGATAGAGCTGAAGCTGAATAGTATGGGGTTGGAAATTCCCTCGCGCCTTAACGACCGTGATTTCAGCCTCCTTAAAACTATTTATATTTGATGCGGAACTCCTTATTTGTATACTTATACGAGATGGTGAGTACTTACTTTCACGACGCTTGAAGAGAATGCCTAAGGTATCTCCATTTTCCGCCGTCAGCTGCAAGCGTCGTAGTACCTTGCTGGGGAGCCAGGTCTGCCAGGCTAGCACCAGGCCGCAATTCTTGGTTTGCAAAGCCTTTTCCATACTCCACAGGGCATCCTTACAGGAGGTATCAAGATTCACTACTAATATCTGATCGGTATCGATACCTGCCTGAATTAACGCCGGGGCGTAGAGCAGATGGGGCGGGGAGATCCATAGAATCCATTGACCTTGCTCGATTACTGAACGCATCAAGGGAATCAGTAATTGTAATTCTCCCATACCCCATTGGGGGCTGATGATTTCAAGCAGACCATTTTGCGGCCAACCTCTTCCCGGCAGGGTGTCATCTAATTTTGGGTAACCGGTGCTACGACCATGCACGCCCTGGCCGGCCATGTCACAGCCGAGCCAGAGATCAGCATTGCGACGGAGTAATTCTTCGATGCCGGGTACGTCTGAAAGGTTATCTTGGTCAGCACCATCGATATGGCTATAAGCCCTACCAAGCAAGGAGTCTGGGGCCTTCTTCGAACTTTCCGAATAAGTTTTCATGGTTATTTATTGGCCTATTTAATAATTTGATAAAGGTCAGATACTGTATATATATACAGTATTATAGAAAGCTTATTTGGGAAATCAAGAATAAATCTCTATGTCATCTAGGGAAGATCAACAGAATAATGAGGCCTCAAGTCAAGATCACATTAAGTACACATTAAGAAAATTTACTAGCCTGTTGTTTTTTTTGGGAAAATTAAGTCTAAAGCTTTAAAAAAGCGGGCCGTTAATGCTGTTGTAATTGGAAACTGCGACGGAGAAGGACATGAATAAAAAGCCAGACATGGTCATGGTCGTTATCACCCTGTTTGTGGTGAGCGTATTTGCCAGCAGCGTCGCTCAAAGCGCCTTAATGTAAGCAAGCGAAGAAATAAGGAACCTTTTATTGGTTTGGTTCCTAGAAAAAAGATAAAGGAAAGCTTTGCCACGGATAGGTAGTGAAGTAGCTCAGTATTCCGCCCTATGCAGTATCGGGGCGGTATACTTTTTCAGCGGTGATCACCGCATCCAATCTTACATCCCAACTTGCGGTCGGAAAAGAATCCGTCAGCTGGCATTCGTGCGCTAGGCCAACTAGTAACGGGCGGGAGCGACGATTAAAAATTTTAAAGCTGAATGTACGGTCATAGAATCCTTTTCCCATACCCAGGCGAAAGCAGTTTTCATCGAAACCAACCAGAGGCACAAATACCACATCAAAATTGGTAAGGGATATTTCTTCATTAGGAAGCGGCGGCTCGCATATTCCCCAATCGTTTTCCGTTAACTCGGTGTCATGGTCATAGGGTGCGAACGACATCTGGCCGGCGCTATCTTTCAATAAAGTCGGTAAATAACAGCTCTTTCCTTCCGCCAGAGCTTTGTCTAATAGCGGCTTAGGATCTATCTCCCCATCCATACTCTGATAGAACACGATATGAGAGGCATTCATAAAGAACTCTTGCTCTGCCACCAGATCATGCAGATCCTGAGCAGCCACAGATTGTTCGACAGGATTCAGATCTAGGCGGGCTTGCCGAAGCGAGTCCCGTAATGCTTTACGTTCTTCTTTGTCCATAGAATGAGTTAAAGCAGAGAGGTCAGGCGAATTGAATCAAGTCCCCCGGAACACCGCTATCAAACTTGCCCTGAACCCAAAGGTTCAGGTGGTGGCTCCCGCGATGCATAAGGCTTTCCGACTTGCGGACATGCACACCAACATCTGACGAGTTGCCTCCGGTTACTACGATATCGGCTCAAGAACACTTTTGATTGGCGAATGTTCTAGGGAGCTCTGCGATTAGTATATATCGCGCTCTGGCCGTATGAAAGGTGAACTAAATCAATAGCTTCACTTCTTGCAACGGGAACAGTGACACATTGCTGTGTCACAAAAAGATAAACGTAAGAGAAATTGAAAGAGACTAGATTTCTAATTGGCGAGAGTTGGCTAGTGCCTGGTCGATTTTATCTGCGAGTCCTTTAACCTGTTGCGAAGTTACATGACGAGTTTCGTTGATTAAGCGATTCTTTCTCAACATGTCGTGAGTTATATTCAGCGCTGCCATTACGGCAATTTTTTCTGCACCATGAATGTTGCCTCGTCCTTTAATCTTACGCATGTTTTCATCCAGATATCGTGCTGACTTCAACAAGGCTTCTTGATCAGAGGGAGGGCAATTAACCTGATATTCTTTGTCCAGAATTTTTACTTGTACGGTTGAAGGTTGATCACTCATTGCTGGATCCGGAATAATTTCTATTTTAAGAGTTATGCATGGCTTTAAGTCGAACCAGGATCGATTGCAACTTGGATTTAGCTTCTTGATTGCGCTCTATAAGCTGTTTGCGTTCAGATAGCCAATTACTTTCATTTGCTTTAAGTAATTGATTTTCGCGCTTCATTTCGGCGCAGAGTTCGATTAAATCATCGACTTTCGTATTCAAGGAATCGAAACTTCCTTCGCTTATTTCTACCATTTTTAGTCTTGTATTTCTTTTATCTAAATTTCAATAGCCGCAATGGACTATTAGAATAAGTTTAGGAGTTACATTAAAAGTTTCGTAACTATAGAGCCGCGTTTAAAATCGGTCAATAATGGATGGAGAAAAAATGGGACTTGGTTCCCTAATCAGTCCCCTATATGCTTATCCACTTAAAATTTACTCTCATAAAAGCAAAGACTTACAACGTACTTGGGGGTAATTGAGACAAGCAAAGATTTTTAAAAAAGAAGGGCATTATGGGTATCAGCAATCGCGAATTCAGTAATCGCAGAAAAGAATTAATGGCGCAAATGGAACCAAACAGCATTGCACTGCTGGCTTCTGCACGGCCTCGCGTGCGCAACAATGATGCTGAGTATCAATATCGACAGAACAGTGATTTTTACTACTTAACTGGCTTTACTGAGCCTCATTCACTACTCGCGTTAATCCCGGGAAGAGAGCAGGGTGAAGTTGTTCTTTTTTGTCAGGAAAAAAACGAAGAAAAGGAGTTGTGGCATGGCTACTTACTTGGACCGGATGCCGCCATAGAAGAACTAGATGTTGACGATGCTTATCCAATCGATGATATCGATGACATTATCCCTGGACTTATAGAGGGTCGTGACCGTGTTTATTATTCGATGGGTAAAGATGACAATTTCGATAATCGAGTCATGGACTGGGTCAAAACAATCCGTAATCAGGCAAAGATTGAATCCCATCCACCCAGTGAGTTTCAAGTGCTTGATCATCTACTCCATGAATTAAGGCTGCATAAGAGCCCCGCTGAAATTATTTTAATGGAAAAGGCGGCAAAGATATCTGCTGAGGGACATAAAGCTGCCATGGCTTTTTGTAAACCTGGAATCTATGAATACGAATTAGAGGCTGAACTTCACTATGCCTTTACTCGAAACGGTAGCCGTTCGCCAGCTTATGTGTCCATCGTGGGAGCGGGAGATAATGCCTGTATTCTTCATTATGACTCAAATGATTCGGAGGTTAAAAAGGGAGACCTGGTACTTATAGATGCAGGTTGTGAGTATGAATATTATGCTTCGGATATTACTCGAACCTTCCCGGCGAGTGGGAAATTCACACCGGAGCAGAAAGATATTTACGAAATTGTGTTGAAAGCACAAGAAGCTGCGATTGAAGCTGTAAAACCCGGAGTTCCCTGGGATGCACCACACAATGCTTCGGTAAAGGTCATTACTCAGGGCCTTGTTAAACTAGGCCTGATGAAGGGCAGGCCGGTACAGCTTATTAAGAATGAATCATACAAAGACTTCTATATGCATCGCGTAGGTCATTGGATTGGCATGGATGTCCATGATGTAGGAGATTACAAGATTGATGACCATTGGCGTCTTCTGGAGCCAGGAATGGTCACTACTATTGAACCCGGAATCTACATCTCGCCTTCGAACTCTAACGTCCCAGAAAAATGGCGCGGTATTGGCGTGCGAATAGAAGATGATGTTCTAGTCACCAAGTCAGGCCATAAAGTCCTCAGCACTGGGATTCCGAAAACGGTGCAAGAAATCGAGTCCTATATGTCAGTGGCCCACTAGCTAACTTTTATGATTATCAGCTCTCCCGAGAATAACTATGATATCGTCGTCGTTGGCGGCGGGATGGTAGGCGCCAGTTTTGCCTATGCCTTAAGCAAGTCTCTGACAGCAAGTTGCCCCAATATACTCGTAGTTGAAGCGACAGCGCCCATAACAGATATCTGCTTCCAATCCAGTTTTGATGCAAGATCTACTGCGCTTTCTTTTGGGTCACGACTAATATATGAATCGATAGGGCTGTGGGAAGAAATCGAGGAACAAGTTTCTCCTATTTGCGAGATTCGAGTTTCCGATCGTGGTCGTTTTGGATCGACTTGCCTCACAAGAGAAGAGCAGGGAACAGAGGCTCTGGGCTATGTTGTTGAAAATGCTAATCTCGGGATCGTACTCAATACTCAACTTAGCGAATCAGAATCTATTGCCCATCTGGCTCCTGCAATAATAGAAAAAATTTCGCCAAAAGAAGAAGGAATGAGGCTCGAAATTGTCGCTGGCGATAATCGGTTTCAAGTATTGGCAGGATTGGTTGTGTTAGCTGATGGAGGACGTTCTCCAATCTGTGATCAACTGGGCATTGGACAATCAAAAGAAAGTTATAACCAACATGCGATTATTACTAATGCAGCTTTTGAACTTCCTCATCAATTTTGTGCATTCGAAAGATTCACCGATACCGGGCCATTGGCGGTTCTGCCATTGCGCGAATTTAATGGAGAGAATCGTTGCTCGTTGGTTTGGACTGTAAGAGCAGAAGAAAGTGCTGAATATATGGAACTTGACGATGAAGAGTTTATTGGCAAGTTACAGAATAGTTTTGGTAATCATCTTGGTGCGGTTATACAAGTTGGAGAAAAGTTTTGTTATCCGTTGAGCCTGTCTTTGGCTAAGGAGCAGATAAGGCCATCGCTAGTCTTATTGGGCAATGTTGCCCACACCTTGCATCCAGTTGCCGGCCAAGGGCTTAATCTGGCTCTAAGAGATATCGAGGCATTGGTTTCAACACTGAGTAGCGCGGTTACGCAACAAAAACCGCTTGGGGACATGGCTACTTTACAACGCTACGTTGAGAAGCAGGATTTTGATCAACAAAACTCTATTCGTTTTACCGACAGCTTAACCAAGCTGTTTTCTAACAATAAGCAATCAAATGTAATACTACGTCAGCTCGGATTACTGACGCTGGAGTTAATGCCATCAGCAAGAAAAAC
>MDTE01138043.1_pt1 | contig 21468 bp, 15 predicted proteins | sample 811231 | NCBI WGS metagenome assembly MDTE01 (sample SAMN05326651, study PRJNA326480) | marine metagenome | isolation source: seawater | place: Indian Ocean: Red Sea | collected 2010
ATAATGAACCAATTCCGATTGCGCTTTTAATGCGACCGTCTTCTCCGTCACCAGCCTCAGTAACACCAAGATGCAGTGGATAGTTCCAGTCATTTCCTTCAGCTTCAAGGGCAGATACTAAGAGGCGGTAAGCAATTATCATTACCTTGGGATTACTTGCTTTCATTGAGAAAACAAATTCATGATAATCCAATTCCCTAGCAATCCGAGCAAACTCCATCGCACTCTCAACCATTCCTCTGGGAGTGTCCCCATAACGATTCATAATACGATCACTGAGGCTCCCATGATTCGTTCCGATCCTCATAGCAACTCCTCTTTCCTTGCAGACCTGAACTAATGGAGTGAACTGTTCTCTTATTCTTTCTAATTCTTCCAAATACTGCTGATCACTGTATTCACGTATTTCAAACTTCTTTTTATCCGCATAATTACCTGGATTAACTCGGACCTTTTCTACCCACTTAGCAGCCTCCAATGCAGCGTCCGGTTTAAAATGAATATCAGCAACGAGTGGAACATCGCAGCCATGGGATCGTACCTTTCGGGCAATGTGCTCAAGATTAGCGGCGTGTCTCCTGGTCTGTGCAGTTATCCTCACTATTTCGCAACCGGCATCGGCCAGTTCCAAGACTTCCTCCACAGAAGCATCCGTGTCCATCGTATCAGCAGTAATCATTGACTGAATCCGTATCGGATTCTCAGCGCCAACGCCCACAGCGCCAACGTTTACCTGACGAGTCAGTCTCCTCTGAAAACGGTAAAAATTCTGAGGATACTTAAAATCCATCTGCATCTATTAATTCAATAATAATCAGGGAGAGAAAACGATAGGCTCGGGATCCCCTGACTCATTATCATTAGATAGGTCACCTATATCAAACCAGGTAACATAAATCATAAATGATATTAGAAGTAAGACACAACCAAACTGCAACATTTCCATTAATTTTATATTTAGAGGGGATTTAAATATCCATTCATATAAAGCCATCACAATATGGCCTCCATCCAGAACAGGCAGCGGAAGGAGATTTAACATTCCTAAATTAACATTAATTAAAACACTAAGGACAAAAGCAAAACGCCAACCATATACTGGATCACTCAGAGTGTCATAATAATGCTTACCAATGCCAACCGCGGAACTCATCTGTGAAACACTAACATCAGCATCATGCCAAGGCATCAGAGCATTTAGAGTTCTAAATATGGCAGTGGCACCGTTCCAAATTTGGGTAAAGGGATTTGGCCCCGGCCTCTCAATCGTCATTGGCGGCAATTGCCATTGCAATCCAAGCATGGCAGGATTCCCTTTTGGTTGAGCTGGCACTTCGGGAACTATTGAAACTTTTATGTTTTCACTGTTCCTCAAAACAACTAATTCGATAGGTTTAATCTCATCACCCATTTGCTGAATAATGTAACTTAATGTTTCTCGGCCAAATAGTTTTTGACCGTTCGCTTGCAAGATCTCATCTCCTCGCTGAAGGCCAGCCTTCTCAGCCGGACTGTTAGGAATAGTCACATCAACAATGGCATCTGAGACCGGGACCACTCCGATCCTTCTAAAATCCTGTCTCTGATGAGCTGGCCTTTCTTCTTTAGTAAAACCACAACGGATCTCTAGAGGTTCTGTGATGCCTTGTCTCTCTATTAATAAAACAATCTGCTCACCCTCACTATAAATGATGCGCTCAAGAACTGAATCAACCATTCCAGCAAAGCTCTGAACTTTAACCCCATCAATTTCGAGGATCTTATCCCCAGGAAGTACACCCGCCAATTCGGCAGGCATTCCGGGAACCACTGATCCTACTACGGTGCTTTGGAGCTGTTCTCTGACGGGCTTACCAAAGCCCCAAACTAAAAGAGCAAAAACAAAGGCCAGCCCAAAACTAAATAACGGTCCGGCAAAGGCCACAATGATTTTATCTTTCGGAGTGATTGGCGGAAGCACTTCATTCCCTTCGTTTTTGCCTTCCAACATTTCCATTGGCGCCATTTGAGGCAAAGCAACAAAACCACCCATAGGAATCCATCCTAGGCCCCACTGCACATCTTTGATCTTTTTTTTCCATATAGGCTTACCAAACCAAATTTGGAATTTTTCCACTTTGAGGCCTCGCCATTTAGCTGCCCAGTAATGGCCCAACTCATGAACTACGATCAGTATGTTAAAAAGGACGATGACCTGAAAAAGAGTCCACAATATTTTTCCTAGGCCTATGACTGAATCCATTATTTTTTATCTGTTTATGAGGTTTTATTTTATAGAAGCGTCCATTATATCATCTCGGATCAGTGATCGCAAAAAATGTATCAATAATCAGCAGATATGAATCATGCAATAGCATAATTTCGGGCCCACTCATCAGCTTCTATTAATTGATCAATGACAGGATCCTCAATGACATGATGATCCCTCATCACTGAGGCAACATGTTCCCAAATACCGGTAAAACTCAATTTGCCTTTCAAAAATTGGGCAACAGCCACCTCATTAGCCGCATTCATCACTGCTGGCAAAGTGCCTCCAGCATTACCGGCTTCACGGGCAAGACTGAGTGCCGGAAAATCGTCAATTCTGGGCTTCTCAAAATCTAATTTTCCAATGCCCGCAAAGTCCACAGGTGGCAAGCTGTTCGGAACACGCTCAGGCCACGTAAGAGCGTATTGTATGGGGAAGCACATGTCCGTAACGCTCATTTGAGCAAGAATCGAACCATCAATAAATTCGACCATTGAATGAATAATGCTCTGTGGATGCACAATGACATCGACCCTGTCCATCTCAATATCAAAGAGCCAACGAGCTTCAATCATTTCAAGGCCCTTATTGAAGAGAGTCGCTGAATCGACAGTGATCTTTGGTCCCATGTCCCAAGTGGGATGATTAAGTGCTTTATCGACACTAACATTTTCCAAATCGTTTTTTCCATATTCTCTGAAAGGTCCACCAGAAGCGGTTAATATTAGCCGTGAAACCGTGTCAGGGTCTTTACCCTCCAGACATTGAAAAATTGCATTATGCTCACTGTCGACGGGCAACACTTTTGAACCTGTCCGTCGAGCCGTTTCCATTACTGCATGACCAGCCATGACAAGTATCTCCTTACTTGCAACGGCCAGGTCCTTACCTGCCTCCAATGCCGCGAGTGCCGGCTTAAGGCCAGCGACACCCACAATAGCAATCAGCACAATGTCCGCCTCTTCGAGAGTAGCAAGTTCAACTAATCCATCTTGACCGGAAAGCATGTCAACTCCAGAAGGGATTTTATTTCTAATACTCTCAGCCACGTCCTGATCACTCAGGCAAGCCGCACGAGCTCCTGTCTCATTGAGTTGAGAAAGTAGTTTGTCCGCTGACCGATGTGCAGCGATCCCCACGACTTCAATTCTTTCAGATAAATCCTTAGCTACCTTTAGAGCACTGACTCCAATCGATCCCGTTGATCCTAAAATGACCACTTTCTTTATATCGTCAGCCATAAGTTAGGACAGATAAGTTAAATAAATAAATAAAACAGGCGCAGTAAAAAGAACGCTATCCACTAGGTCCAAAACACCGCCAATGCCAGGCAATATCTTACCAGAGTCTTTAACTGCAAGGCTACGTTTAAGGACTGACTCAGCCAAATCACCAAGGGCAGCAATTAATGCAAGACAAAAACTTAAGATCACAACTGATTGCCACCCAAGTAATGGCATTTCATCTTTAAACAAATAAAACATTAAGCATCCGCCCCCCACAGCAAAAGTTAAGCACCCAAAAATGAATCCTTCCCAGGTCTTACCCGGACTAATGTGCGGGATCATCTTGTTCTTTCCTATGAGTGTTCCAATCAAGTAAGCCCCCATATCTGAGAACTTTGTTACGACCAATAAAAATATAATATAATATTCACCTCCGCCCCTCTCAGACGCATCATCATTTAAATATAGAATTCGGAGCAGAAAAGAAATCAATAGTGGAACATAAATAAATCCGAACAGAGAACCAAAAAACAGGTCCTTCGTATTAGTTCCATCAATTGAATAAAATAAAAAAAGAGCCGTCAAAAGAATCACTAAGAAAGCAATGGATGCAGAATCAATATGTGCGAGTAACTCATTGCATTGCCCATTCAAAAGATAGGCCATTAAAGACAAGTAGATAAAACCAACTAAAATCGTAGCAACCTTGATACTTTGAAAAGCAGGGGTCTGCCTCAGGCCCAACAAACCAAAAAATTCATATATACCCAAAGATCCTATGAGCACGATAATAGAAGAAAATATTATTGGCTTATCAAAATAAACAGCAACAGCAATCAAAGCCCATAAAACAATTGTACTTATAGACCGAGATAGAAAAACGTTGAAACGGTTATTCTTAGCACCGGTGTTGGAACGGTCAGACATTAAATTATTTGGTGCAATTATCAGTCATTAAAAAAGAGGATTTGCCAAGATTTTTTTAGCTGTTTTCAATGCATTCGATACAGAAATGCTAGAAATTTTACGCCGGGAAAAGCGTTCTTTATAATTATTTCTTAATATTAAATTAGCATCCTTATAGGATTTATAAAAACGTTCGATCGGTGAACTGTACAGTTCCGTGAGTTGATCTTTAATCTTCTCCCGAATTGCAGAGGATTCTTCATCAAATAATGGAATGACCTTTCGTCTCATGTGAATCGATAACACCAAGAGAATTCCAGTCATAAACAAAAATACAAATAAAAACCCATAAAACGAATTTTCCATTCTGCTATAGATGAACCACGCTGAAACTGAAGCTGACAATAAAGTCAAAAAATTAAGAATGTATGAGTAACGCAATTTGTCAGTTGTATTTCTGAAATTATCAGCTCCCATAATTTCTTCGTTAAGAATACACCTAACGGAACCAGAAGTATCATTATACCAAGACTCGAATGAGGGTTCATGCGAATCATCAAAAGAAAATAATTCAGTGTTATCTTCAATCAAATTACTTAACCCCTCATTAAAACACTTATCCAAATCCTTAGTATGTTTTTCTATTTTCCGCACAATGAAAGCACCATGATCCATTATACTTTTATTCAATATTTCCATGAAAAATTTTCTCTGTGACATGAATTTTCTACCTCCAGTAAAGAACAAAGTACCAACTAAACTGTTCGACTTAATTAAAATTTCCCGGAGAACTCTTAATTGATTTTTTAAGACATCAAGATCCTTTTTGAAAGCCTCAGCAAAATCATAAGTCATCTCCTCCTGAGAAAGAGCTATCAACTTATCAATCGACAACATACTTTCCTCTTCGGCCTTAGTTGTTTCGGTAGAACTCTCCAAAACCTGTGCCATCTGATTAGTGGTTTTGGCCAGAGTCAATTCAGCTCTATGGCGCCTATTCACAAATGGCCTCCTCTTTCCCAACGATTCTACAATCCATTTTAGAAGCAATTCTTTATTATTATTTTCTCGATTCGATAACGAGCCAGATGATGAGATTTGATACACTGGAATTTGATCATTTAACTGCTTATTACCTGAAATTTCTACAAATTCAGCGATTGCATACAATTCTTCTTCAGTTCGTTGATCAATATTAGTAATGACTGATGCCAGCGGACGATTCACACTAATTTCCAAATCGCTCATAAAATCAAAGGATTCGGTGTCCCAAGGATTCGTTGCTGCAAAAACCAACAATACCACATCAGCAATCAGATATGTTTTCTTTAACAGATCAGGATCAGAAACATTACAGCTATCGAGAACCTCAATAAATTCGAATTCCTTTAGTGCTGAACATGGTCGATAAGATTCTCTAAAGTCATTCTCAATCTGATCAGCTAAATTTGCCCCATAACGCCAAAAAACAATTGAATTAGCAGATTGATCATTAGGGACTGATAATTGCTCTCCTAAAAGCGTTTCAATCAAAGAAGTCTTACCACTACCCTTAGCGCCAATCACCATCACTACGAGCGGACTATCAAGTGCCGCGGCCGCAGAACTTAGGCCGGCAAGTTCAGTTTCAGCCATGCCAAGATCATGGCCAGCTTCCCTAAAAGTAGTTAAGAGTCTCCGCAAGCCTTCACGAGCAGAAAAAAAATCATCAGCTTGCATGCTGTAATCTTAGCAGGACTTTCAGTCAGTGTAAATTGAGTTAGAGATGCCCTTTCTCATTGGATGTTTTTTCGTTCCTTCCTATCAACAGTGCTACTAAGGAGATTATTACCAAAGTCAGATAAAGTAGCAATGCTGCGCCTCTCTATTGCAATGAGCTGGCTGACAGTAACAAATCGATAACCATTTGAAAGTAGCCCGTCAAGTGCCCTAGGCATAGCCGCGATGGTCGGCCCATGAATATCATGGGCAAGCACAATTTCACCCGGATCAGTTTCTGAAATAATTCGATGAGCCACCACATCAGATCCTGGACGCTTCCAATCTTCAGGATCAACGGCCCACATAATTGTGCTGTATCCGAATTCTTTTTTCAGCCAGACCTTAACTCTATCATTAATATGCCCACCAGGAGGCCGAAGGATGCGAGGCTTGACTCCACAAGCCGCAACAATTGCCCTCTCGCAACCGAGCACTTCGGCACGTGCCTCCTCAACACTGATTCTACTTAAATACTTATGATTGACTGTGTGATTTCCTATCTCATGCCCTTCAGCAATCATTCTTCTAATTAACTGCGGATACCTTCTCGCATTTGTTCCCACAACAAAAAAGGTCGCTTTTATATTTCGTCTCTTCAGGATATCCAATAATCGGGGAGTATGAACAGGATGTGGACCATCATCAAAAGTCATAGCAATGAATGGCCCCTCAGTTCTTATTCGAGAATACGTTAAGGAACGGGCCAATCTCGGATCCACCCGAATATTAATATTTGGATTTTGAAGTGGCTCCGATTTATTTCTTTTGCGCCCACCAAACAAACCACGTCTCTTGCCATCACCATCTAAATAGGCCGTATTCCCGCCATTTTCATATTTCCCTCCAGTAGATGAACATCCCAGCATAAGGATTAGAGAAATGGTAATGAATCCAAATAAAGTGAATGGTTTTATCATAAATAGTTAATATTACTTAAGCATTCTTATTGAACAACGCGAGAAGGAAACCTAAAAAATATTCAGTTTTAAATGAATGCAAACTAGCGCCAATGTAAAAGGTTAGCACTGATGGTTTTATTTATAATAACGCTTTCACTTAATTGATGGAATGTGATATGAGATTTGTATTCGCCACATAAGAATGGGAGCAATTATCATAACATTCCTTGCGCTCCAATCTGTAGAGCATTCAAGGCCTTGGCCTGAAGAATTTAATTCACCTAAGGCTGAGTGGACTCAGCTGAAAACATTAAACGGATACAACTACGAAACCAATTCGTACCTCATCATTGCGGACCAAATAATTAGAAAAAATAAAGTTAACGAAATCGCTACTTTAGCGGAATCGGTTCATCGTGCTTTGATTCTATTTCCAATTCAATTGATTTACAAAGACAAGACAGAAAACAAAAAAAAGCATGTAGTGCGCATCTTTGAAGAAGAATCGGAATATTTTAAATCGGGTTCTCCTAAAGGAACAATAGGATACTTCGATGGCCGCACTGAAGAGGTGAGGGTACTCCTTAATCACTTAATAGAAAAAAAAAATGAAGGATCAAACCTGCAACCGCGTCAACGCTATCGTGTACTCACACATGAACTGATCCATCAAGCCATGGGGGATCAATTCCATGCATTACCTACATGGCTTAGCGAAGGAATGGCTGAATATTTTTCAGCAACGCAATATGCACCAGGAAGATACAGATTTGTGAACTCCTCAAAGCAAATCATCGATCATTTGAATGTTGTCTGGTTACATGGAAAGCACAAAACTGTTGTAATTCCATCCATTAAGACTCTCACGATAATGTCTACTCATACTTGGGCCAAAGACAACAGAACTAATGAAAAAAACGCTTATGCTAAATATGCGGGCGCATTGTTTTTAACTCACTATCAAATGGAACTTGCGTCTCGCAATCTGGGAGGGCTCAGAGGATTTCTTGAGAATTCAGTAAACAATATCCATAACCATAAGACAAAATCAGTTCGTTTCGCTCCAGCTGATCAGGCAATGCTCTGGAAAGATAAATCATTCAATAAAATCGAGTCACAAATCTGTGAATATTGGAAAAAGAAAGGGCTGGATATCCGTTTTACTGGAAAGATCAATACCGCTGAGCCAATTGAAAAATAGGAACTATTCTTTCTTGGGTTCTTCAGGTTTATCTTCTTTTTTGGGCTCTTTCCAGCCCATGTTTATGTTTAAACCCGGAATAGCTTCCTTAAGTTTATTGGCACCTGCTTCAGTGACACCTGTCTGCCACACGTATAACTTTTTCAGTTTCTTTAAGCCTTTAAGATGTTCGAGCCCCGCATCTGTTACCTTGGTTCCATAAACATTAAGGTATTCAAGATTCGTAAGTTTGCCGACGTGCTGGAGCATCTGATCAGTTATACCCGTATTCTCAAGGTGTAATTTAGTCAGCATTGATAATTGTCCAACATCAGATGCGGATTGATCGGTGATACCACTACGTGAAACGTCTAACCATGTGAGATGAGTCTTTACTGGAATTAAAAGTTTCACCTGAGCATCATTGAAACTCTTTGCAACATTAATAGCGTTAGCAGACAAATATTTGGTGTCTTGAGCAAGTTGCATAATTAGAACCCCCGCCTTATCTATCGCGCTTACTGCACCTGCATCGGCAGGCTGATCAAGGTCAGGAAGATTAAACGCTTTCGAAATGATCACCTCCTTTGGCTTAGAGTAAACAAGACCAGCTATAATTGTCCCAACATCACCAGGCACATTGAGTTCTGAGATTTTTTTATCAAAACTGGCCCCTTCCGCTATCCACCAGTTAATTATCTTTTTCTGTTCCGCACTGAGACGATCCTTGCCCTCAGGAGGCATCACATCCTCATCATCATCAGGAAGCATAATGCGCTCAATGAGGGTACTTTCATCTAACTTGCCACCCACTACAGTTTCGCTCTTTTCTATCTCTTCCTTGTTATGCAAGCGGAACTTACCCTTTGCTTTAAGAGCTCCATGACATTCTGTGCATCTCGAAGCTAGTATCGGAGCAATGATATGCTCATATGCCTTGTCAGTCTCAGGATTAACTTTCCTTTCTTCAGCCTCCGCGGAAACGGTCTGAATCATGAAACTGACTGCTGAAAGAGCAGTAATTGTAAAAATAGCGATGAGTTTTTGTAGCAGCATAAAAATCTTAGGTTTTGCAGTTTACTTCCCTATCATTAGGAAAATCACATAAAAATAAAAGGTTATTTTGTGGTTGAGAGACAAAGAAGTCAATTCCTCATGTGATCTAGCTCATTAAAGAAATGAATCCCAAAAAAGGATCTATATAAAACAATGCAATTAGACAATTATCTGACTCAAATCAGAGGATCCTCTTCCGCAATAGATCTCCTATTATTTTTGGATTTGCTTTTCCCTGACTCGCTTTCATGACTTGGCCCGTTAACCAATTAATTAGTTTCTCGTTACCTTCTTTGATTTCCTTCACCTTTTCAGGATTTTCAGCAACGACTTGCTCTACGATAGACTCAACGAGATTGGCATCTGCAGGCTCAAATCCAAGTTCCTTGATAATGGCATCAGGTTCCTTATCAGGATTATCAAATAGTACTGCAAAAATTTCCTTTGCTTGATTATTGGATATTTTCCCCGATTCAACCATATTAATAATTGAAGCAAGTTTAGTTGGAGAGACTGGGCATTGAGTAACTTTAAGATCACGATCATTCAAAACTGCCAACACATTATTGATGACCCAATTCGCTACTTTTTTCTTCGCTTCTGATTCATTTGCCGTCTCTTCAAAATATAATGCTAAATCGCGATCACTTGAAAGCACACTCGCATCATATTCACTAATTGAAAAATCCCTCACGAATCGCTCTGCTTTTTGGTGCGGAAGTTCCGGAACCTGATGACTCATCTTTTTAATAATATCATCAGTCTTCACAGGCAATAGATCTGGGTCCGGAAAGTATCTATAATCGTGGGCATCCTCTTTCGTTCTCATTTGCTGAGTCTCGCCCAAGTCATCATCCCAACGGCGCGTTGACTGCACAAGCTCTCCACCCTCCTCAAGTACACGTACCTGACGACTTATTTCGTAATGAAGAGCACGCCGCACAGCACTTACCGAATTCATGTTTTTCAACTCTATTTTAACACCAAGCTCTTCCTGTGATTCTGGCCTAACCGAAACATTGACATCACAACGCATCTGCCCCTTTTCCATATCAGCATCTGAGAGGTCTCCATAAATTAATATCTGCCTAAGGGAATTCAAGTAAGCGAATGCCTCCTCAGCCGAGGCAATTTCCGGCTCACTGACAATTTCCATAAGGGGCGTACCGGCCCGATTAAAATCTATAGAGGTGCCTTGAGATGAATGTGTGCTCTTTGCCACGTCCTCCTCAAGATGAATTCGGGTCAGGCCGATCAGCTTGCCAGATTCCTGGATGTCCTTCTGAAAGTCCTTTGGATAGCAATGATCATAAAGAGGAACTCCTCCTCCCAGACAAAGAGGCAAATCGAACTGGCTGATCTGATAATTTTTCGGCATATCGGGATAAAAGTAATTCTTTCTGTCCCACTTACTGATAGGAGGAGTCTCACACCCGAGCATAATTCCAGCCAAGACAGTCCTCTCTATGGCCCCCTTATTAAGTACTGGCAAAGCTCCAGGCAAACCAAGACAGGTCGGGCAGGTGTTCTTATTAGGATCATCGCCAAAACTTACAGGACATGAACAAAACATTTTGCTTCGTGTCTTAAGTTGAACGTGAACCTCCAAGCCTATAGTTGTGATATATTGCACTTTATTATAATTTGGGATTGAGATCAGGGATCAAGACGCAATCTACTTTGTCTTCTTACAAGTAATCCTTGCTCCTGCCTATAAAGAGATTTGTCCACTATCTCCTCCACTGGCAAGTCATCAAGCAACTTATTGAACTGCGGATCAGATGCAGTCGATCTCATCTTAGGGTGATTTAGTAAACGGATATAATCTCCATTCTTAATTAACTCAGCAATTTCAGGATCATCTGCAAGGTCCCGGATTCCGGGCGTCCTTAACACTCTTGATATCTCGGGATGTTTGGTTAATTGCCCTCCAGCCGAATCATCTTTTAAAGTAACTAAAAAATTAGATATGGCACCCGTGGCACGGGCAGAAAGCGGATCAATTTTACCAATGACCTTTCCTATCCAATCCCTTTCCAAAGCATAATTCCATCGGGCCCAAAATGGCCTTTTAACCGCATTAGAGCCGGGCTGAACAGATACTCCTTCCTTAGTATGCTCAACAGAAAAAAGAGTACCAGCAGTCCACAACGCTACCCCCAAAACGAAAATGAGAGCAGTGGCAGGAATCAGGCTCAAGACCATACCTATGGGTCCCCTAAGAACCCTTTTCTTTTCCTCTTTTCTGAACGGGCTCAGAACAAAGGCCCCGGCAAGTAACCGCAAAAATAAATAGACACAAAACGCAGAACCTAAAGTCAGAGAAAAAATAAGTAACGGCGAGGGGTCATCCATCACATGAGATAACCATTCAGGTAAATGAGGATAAACGGCATAACCACAATAAACACCAACCATCATACAAGCCAAACCAACAAACATCCCAATGACTCCTCGCAAAAAAGCAATCACGGCTATTAAAATAACGAGACCAATAGACAAAGTGGTAAAATTAATTGGAAAAGGCAAAGTTCCATTAAAAAGATCTGATTCCATTTATCTTTGGTAAGTATCAAGTATCCTGTGAAAGGAAATTATATAATTCATACGCCTCCGCATTGTCCTCTTTGCCGAAGAGCATGATCACAAATGACCAAGGCAGCCATTGCCTCGACCATCGGAACGGCCCGCGGTAAAACACAAGGGTCATGTCTACCTCGCCCTTTTAGTGTTGTGTCTTCTCCTGAAGAACTGACCGTTTCCTGCTCAGTCATAATCGTAGCCGTGGGCTTAAATGCCACCCTGAAAACAACATCCTCACCATTACTTATACCACCCTGAACACCACCCGAACGATTAGATTTGGTTCTGACACGATCCTCATCCATATAGAAAGCATCATTATGCTCTTTGCCTGTCATTCGAACTCCGGTAAACCCCGAGCCAATCTCAAATCCCTTCGTGGCAGGCAAACTCATCATCGCCTTTGCAAGATCAGCTTCTAGCTTATCAAATACCGGATCACCTAAGCCAGGAGGGACTCCCCGTATAACACATTCGACTATTCCTCCCAATGAATTACCGTCGGATCTAGCTTCTTTGATTCGTTCGATCATTATTTCTGCAGCCTCAGAATCTCCGCAACGCACAATATTAGATTCCACATCTTCACGACTCAGGACTTCGAGATCCGCATCTCCAATAATGTCCTGAACTACCGAAACGTGTGCCACAATATCAAAACTTTGACTGAACTGCGCACGCATGACTTTATTGGCGATAGAACCGGCAGCTACACGCCCAATAGTTTCACGGGCCGAGGCTCTACCTCCTCCCTGCCAATTTCTCAAACCGTATTTCGCATCATAGGTAAAATCAGCATGAGAGGGGCGGTACTTATGAGCCATTTCAGAATATGACTCAGGCCTCGCGTCCTTGTTTCGGACAATAACAGAAATTGGAGTTCCTAATGTCTTTCCGTCAAAAGTTCCTGAAAGAATCTCACACCGGTCCTCCTCATCTCTCGGAGTCACGATCTCACTTTGCCCAGGACGACGACGATCGAGTTCAAGTTGAATATCTGCTTCTGAAATCTCAATGCCTGGAGGACAACCATCAATGATCACTCCAACACCTCCACCATGAGATTCCCCAAAAGTAGTAATTCGAAAGCTATGTCCAAAAGTATTAGGCATTAGTGACTGTCAAAATAGCCCACGAACCAGTGCTTTCCAAATTATTAGTCTCATATACAATATTTATTATAAAAGTATAACACTTATTTTATGACTATTTTGACTTTCCATTTATCAATCTCGATACTCGTTAGCTGCCATTTTGAATCTTCCCCAGTCGCTACCTTCTCAATCATTGGAAGTGATCCGGATACTGGGGAATTAGGAGTAGCGGTACAGAGTAAAGTTGTAGCAGTTGGTGCCGTTGTGCCATGGGCCCGAGCCGGGATAGGAGCCGTGGCCACTCAATCCTTTGCCAATGTTAATTATGGACATGAAGGTCTAGATTTGTTGAAAAAAGGTAAATCTCCTAAAGAAGTTATTAAATTACTGACTGAGGCTGATTCAGCGAAAGACTACCGCCAAGTCGGAGTCCTTAATGCAGATGGTGATTCGGCAAATTTTACCGGCAAAAAATGCATGCAATGGGCCGGCGGAATGAGTGGTAAAAATTTCACTGTCCAAGGTAACATTCTAGCAAATAAAAATGTCATAACCGAAATGGCGATGTCATTTACTCAAAGTGAGGGAAAAGCACCGCTCGCACAAAGATTAATAAACGCACTCAAAGCCGGTCAGGCAGCGGGCGGGGACAAACGGGGACGGCAGTCAGCTGCTCTCTTAGTGGTGAAAGAAGATTGGGGTTACGGAGGTAACAACGACAGATTTCGCGACCTTCGGGTCGACGAACATGAGACGCCGATTAGGGAATTACAGCGAGTCTATGAAAAACATATTAAACTTTTCCCAAGACCTAAGAAATATGAGTTTAAAAAATAAAACGGCCCTCATAACAGGAGCATCGAGCGGGATCGGAGCCGCATGTGCAAAAAAATTAGCCGAGCGCGGCTGTTCTGTTATTGCTAGTGGTCGTAATAAAAAGAAAATTCAAAGTCTCGCGGAATCAATTAATGGGCATTCCATCGTTGCTGATCTGAATGATACTGATCAAATAGAAAAGCTTTTCAGTGAGGCAGGTGATAGGATTGATATCCTAATAAATAGTGCTGGCGTTGCACCCAAGGCCTCAATCATAAATGGAGACCCATCAGACTATCGTGAACTCTTAAACGTAAACGTTCTGGCCCTCACACTCTGTTGCCAATTCGCTCTCAAAAAATTTGATCCTGATGTGGGAGGCCATATTATCAATTTATCCAGTATGTCCGGCCACAGAGTGCCCCCGAGCGGAGGTTTTTATGCTGCAACCAAATTCGCAGTCAGGGCAGTGACCGAAGCATTACGTTTCGAATTAAAAGAATCGAATAATAAAACACGTGTAGCAATGATCTCCCCGGGCTTTGTTGATACGCCCTTACTGGACCTCTATTTTAAAGGGGATAAAGAAAAACTAAACCAGCTTAAAAATGAAATTCACATGCTTGACCCTGTCAATGTCGCTGAATCTATAGCCCATATCATTGAATCTCCCTCACACGTCGAAATTGGAGACATTCAGTTAAGACCTTCCGGACAGGCCATCTGACCGTTTTGTAATGATGGCTGAACGGGAATCATAGAATATTCTACCTCAATTCCTTACTGTCCGATTACCATTTCAGATAATGGATGAAAAATCTGCCGCCTTGATGTGCAAGATAATTCTATTACATTGACGTTTCCAAAATCATTGAAACCGCACTTCATTATATTGGGTTTGCTTGTATTCCATTGCAATGCTGTTGGAAAAGTGAATGCCTCAGAACAAGAAAAAAGCGCACGTCTTTTTTCTTTAAAGATCCGTAATGTTCTCAGCAGTAAATGCTTCGCCTGTCATGGAGAGGACAAGAACAAAATAAAGGGAGAACTTGATCTTACTTCTCACGAAGGACTCCTCAGAGGAGGCGAAAGTGGAACCCCTGCAATTCGGTCAGGCAAACCAATGCATAGCCCGTTGTATTTGGCTATTACCAGAGAACATGATGACGATTGGTCCGTCATGCCGCCGAAGGAAAATGATAAGCTCAGTGACAAGCAAATTGAAGAAATCAAGGTATGGATCGAAACGGGTGCGTACTGGCCAGACCAAGGAACTCAGGAAAAATACATTGCAGAGGACAGAAAAAAATTAATTACGGAGGATGGTTCAATCGTCAAAACTAGCGGAGGACTCTCCGATGACTGGACATATCGCCGATACAAAAAAAATGATATTTGGGCATTACAACAGTTCCAAAAACCTGAAGTACCTAAAACTGAAGATTCACCAATAGATTTCTTTATTAAACAGAAAATCATAGGCGCTGGTTTCTCCAGGGCCCCTGAAGCAAATTTCCGTGTCCTGGTCAAACGTGCCTATTACGATCTCACGGGATTGCCTCCATCACCATTCGAAATCTATCAATTCAGGAAAGCATGGGATAAAGACAAATCCAAAGCATGGAATGAATTGATTGATAAATTGCTTGATAGCCCGCATTACGGAGAACATTGGGGCCAGCATTGGCTGGACGTCACTCGGTACTCCGACACTGGTGGATACTCAAATGACTATGAACGTTCTAACGCATGGCGTTATCGTGATTATGTGGTCCGTTCATTTAATAATGATAAGCCATACAATAAATTTATTATTGAACAAATTGCAGGAGACGAATTATGGCAGCGACAAGCCACAGAAAATCGTAATCCAGAATTACTCATTGCAACTAGCTTCCTACGCATGGGCCCTTGGGATCCAGCAATGGTAAAAGTTCCTGAAGCCCGTCAAATATTTTTAGATGATGTAGTCAACTCGGTCGGACAAACTTTTTTAAGTATTACTATGCGCTGTGTTAAGTGCCACGATCATAAATTTGATCCTATACCCACCCGTGATTATTACCGGATGTATTCAGTGTTTGCCGGAACTCAAATGGCAGAAAGACATGCTCCATTTATGGAAGAAGAAAATCTAGCAAGATTTTCTCAAGGAAAAAAGCATGTCCAAAGAATGTTAGATTTTGCACAAAGTAAAACAGAGGAACTGACCAAAAAACGTGAAGCCGCTGCAAGGAATTGGTTTCTAAATGCGGGTAGAGATTATGTCCCTTATGATGCACGGAAAAAATTAAATGATGATCAGAAACCTCCGCGGCATGTTGGGCTTGATCATATTGATCAGGGACGTTTAAAAGTCAGAGAACAGGATTCATGGGTTTGGGGACGACGCCTAGAGCGATATGAACCTATGGTTCAGAGTGTATACAATGGTGAGGACCCAAAATCTCTAAATGCCAGAAAACTCAGGATAAAAAAAACAGATAAGAACTGGAAACCGGACAGCAGAATTTATATGGGCGGCTCATTGCAAGCGCCAGGTGAAAAAGTAAGACCAGGTGTATTGAGTGCCACGGGAGTCCCTGCCTCAAATCTTAATGATGATCCTTACCTAATTGAAAATAGTCTTGATGGGCGGCGATTGGCTTTTGCCAAATGGATTGCAAATCCGAAAAATCCACTCACAGCAAGATCAATTGTGAATCGTGTCTGGCAACATCATTTTGGCAAAGCAATTGCTGGAAACCCTAACAATTTCGGAGCCAAAGGCCTCAAACCGACTCATCCAGATCTGTTGGACTGGCTGGCCAAAGATTTTGTTCAGCATGGATGGAAATTCAAGCGTTTACACAAAATGATCATGCTCTCTAAAACTTACATGCAATCCAGTTCTCACCCTAATTTTAAAGAACTACAAACCAAGGATCCGGAAAATAGTCTATTTGCTTATCATCTGCCTCGTCGCCTCAGAGCAGAGGAAATCAGAGATAGTCTTTTGAAGATTACCGGAGAACTCAATCCATTAATTGGAGGATTACCAATCATGCCAGAAATCAATATGGAAGTCGCACTGGAGCCCCGAATGATCCAGTTCTCAATTGCTCCAGCACATCAACCATCAAAGACTCCAAAAGAACGTAACCGCAGAACTCTTTATGCTTACCGTGTCCGAGGACAGGCCGATCCTTTTCTCGAGATTTTCAACCAGCCAAACCCCAACGATTCATGTGAGGAGAGAGTGAGCCAATCAGTCACCCCGCAAGCATTCTCACTTATGAACAGTGACGCAATGAGTGACAGATCAATAGCCTTGGCCGTTCGTATCGAAAAAGAAATGAAAACGATTCCACTTCAAGTGAAACGTGCCGTTCAATTAACATTTGGTCGGGTACCGGAAAAAAAAGAACGAGAAAGACTCGAAAAATATGTCCTGAAGATGCGTGGATACCATAAGAAACATGAACCAAATAAAATCACCTATCCAATCAAAATCACCCGTTCCTTAGTCGAAGAATTGAGTGGTAAACCCTTTGATTATGAAGAAATACTGCCAAATTATGAGAATTACACACCTGACAAAAAACCATCCGATGTTAGCGCCAATACCAGAGCACTAGCAGATCTTTGCTTATTGCTATTTAATACTAACGAATTCATTTATATTTATTAATACCGGTAAATTTTTTCCTATATAAAATGCAATACCTGAATCGTCGTGAACACCTCTTCGGTCTAGGGTCTTCAATAGGATCCTTGGCAATGACTGATCTTTTAGCAAAAGACTCAGCGGGTCCACTTGCCCCTAAAAAACCCATGCACGACGCAAAGGCAAAGGCCGTAATAATGTTATTCATGGAAGGGGGCCCGAGTCAGGTAGACACCTTTGATCCCAAGCCACGACTTAACGGCCTCCATAAAATGGAATCAAAAAGCAAATCAGGACTCGCAACCGGCTATCGTTTTTATGTCGGCAGCCCTTTTGGATCAAGAAAAGTTGGGAAATCAGGTCTGGACATGAGTGACCAATGGGTGCACCTAGCGGATCCTGAAATAGCTGATGAACTATGTAATTATCGGGGATGTCAGGCTGAATCACTCAACCATCCCGAGGCCCTATTCCATATGAATACTGGAAGCCGTTTAGGTGGAGATCCGGCCATTGGTTCTTGGGTCAATTATGGCCTAGGTTCAATTAATCAAAATTTGCCGGGTTATGTCGTTATGAGTGAGCTTGCTCTTCCTCAGGGCGGGTCCAGGAACTGGAGCAATGGTTTTTTACCTGCTCATTATCAAGGCACACGATTGCGTCCCAAAGGCTCCCCCATTCTTGATCTTCAATCTCCTCCTCACAAGACTAGGCACCACCAAAGACAAGCATTAGATGAATTAGCCTTCATGAATCAACGTCATGCTGAAAAACATCCAAATCACAGTGACCTTGATTCTCGCATTGAAAGTTATGAACTGGCTTACAGGATGCAAATGGAAGTCCCCGGTGTGATTGATTTGAAAGGTGAACCAGAATCCATTCGTGAGGATTATGGAATGAATGATAATATTACTGCTTCATTTGGTCGTCAGTGCCTCATGGCAAGAAGGCTCGTGGAAAAAGGGGTAAGATTTGTCCAAATTTTTTCAGGAGGATGGGACAGTCATGATTACCTAGAAAGAGGGCACTCTTCTCGAATACGTAGTGTCGACAAGCCCATGGCAGCTCTCATTAAAGATTTGAAAAGAAGAGGTATGCTTGACTCTACTCTGGTCGTTTGGACTGGTGAATTCGGGAGAACACCTGACAACAATAGGAGAGGCGGCGTATATGCCTTGGGAAGGGGTCATAACATTGATGCAATGACAATGATTCTCGCTGGGGGAGGAATCAAAAAAGGAACCATTGTTGGAGCCACTGATGAAATAGGGGCAAAAGCTTCAGAAGTGATTCATCCGATCAGGGATCTGCACGTCACGATTCTGCATTTACTCGGTCTGGATGACAATAAATTGACTTATTTCCATGGAGGGCGCTACAAACAACTCTCACAGTTTGGCGGGCAAGTCATTCACGAACTCATTGCCTGAAATTTCTTTCACTCTAAGGATTATTATTGCAGATAGTTTCCCTATCAACTCAGGAACCGGACCAATAAAACAAATCTATTTGCGATTATTTAGATAATTATCCGCAATCAATTCTCCAAGCTGAATTATACCCGCAGTTGATATCACTAGCTTCTTTTCCTGCGGAACAAGATTAAAAGCCTTTAAATGGGAAATGGAATCATCTGAACTTGCTAACGCTTCGATCTTTGAAGTTATATCAATGCCGTTCACGCTCTTATCGTCCGTTGGGGGCTGTTGACTCAAATACCATTTGAGGGAAGGCATCTTTAAATCGTCACGGCTTTTATCTATTATGGAGGATAACCACTTAGCTGCATTATTGCGATGAGGTGAGAACGACATATCATTCTCACCAACATGATAAAAAACGCCTTCAAGTGAAACAGCATGACCTTTATCGTTAAGATCCTGAATGGCATTTTTCACAAAATTAATGAATGAATCATATAGGTTACGTGACTTTGCTAAGCTACCCTCAGGAGTCCAATCCACGATCTGTGAACCGCTATGAGTGAATTTAGCAATCGCTATATTCTCGACAGATTTTTTTTGCAGGTATGAACCAAAACTTAGTTCTGGCCCGAAGCTGTCATAGTAGCCAGTCAATCCGAGCGGCTCCCATTCCTTTGATTTATGATAAGACCCTCCCAAGCTATATTTATATGCAATCTCTGGATTGTCAGATTCAAGAAACGACTTATCCTTAATTTCTCTTAATTCTTGAACGAACGCACGCTCACCCTCCATGTTCCGGTGCCCCGCAAGGACAAATAGCCTGACCAGTTCACCTTTCTTATAGGGCCACTTTTTAAGGGGTCTAGATACTGTATCGGATCTTCCAATGGATTTCAAATAAGCCTCAGCATAATTGATCCCATGTTCAAGTTGGCCAAGGGTTCCATAATGATAGTGCAAACCAACCCCCCCTCCAATCTCAACACCAATGTGAGATGTTGGAACGTATTCAGCCAGCGGATCCGAACCAGTCACTAATCTCTGACCCTTACTAATAGCGTACATCCGAGGGCGCAGATCCATGCCCCAAATCGTTTTAGTGCATAATTCCCCAATAAAGAATTTAAGATCAGGGACTCCCAGATCTTGTCTCCACTGTGCTAAAAATTTCTCTAAATTTTTTCCATAATTCTTCATGTAATCCTCGTTAAACATATCGTTCTCACCTTGATGCCACATGAAGCCCTCGATCTGATATTTGATTTTCAGGCGGTCCAGCTCAGCCAATGATGATTTAACTAATTTGAGTGATAATGGATACATCTTGAATCCGGTCGGATTTTCAGGATTCCAATCCCCGCCAAGATGTGTTCCTCCAGCAGCGCATTTTATAATAGCAATCTCAGACTTTAGTTTAGCCGAAACCATTCTGGCAAAACTCAGCTCGGGTCCCACGACGTTATTTACAGGACTCAATGATTGCCAACCATCAGATTCAAATTTTTTCTCACGCCCAATTGAGTAAGCAAATCTGACATTCTCTTGGGCACTCTCCAAACCAATGAAAGGAGGGAATCTTTGTATGTCCTTCACGTTAGAATCCGAACCAACCATGTTCGATTGGCCTGCAAAAATAAATACTTTTAGAGGATCTTCAGATTCGTCTCCATTCGTTAAGGACAGGAAACTCAAAAGGCTAGAAAAAAATATTAGATGACAATTTATGATTCTTTTTATTTTCATGCGGAGTCTGAATTGGCAAATAAAGATCTGACTATTAGTACAATCAATAACCAACTACTCGAAGTAAAAAAGCATACTCAAAAGCAATTTCTTTATATTTTTCATACCTCCCAGATGAACCGCTGTGCCCTGATTCCATGTTAGTTTTTAACAGCAATGGTTCATTGCCAATGTTCTTTGATCTTAAGAGCGCAACCCACTTAGCAGGCTCCCAGAACTGGACCTGAGAATCATTTAATCCGGCCAAGACAAGCATCGCGGGATACTCAGTACATTTCACATTATCATACGGGGAATAGCTCAAAATATAATTAAATACTTCATTAGTCTCAGGATTTCCCCATTCATCATACTCGCTCGTTGTTAAAGGAACTTTCGGATCCAGCATAGTTGTAACGCAATCGACCCAAGGAACATCAGCAATTATTGCAGCAAATAATTTGGGCTGCTCATTTGCCACCACGCCCATCAAAAGTCCTCCGGCACTGGCTCCACTGGCACATAAACGATCAGACGATGTGTATTTTTCTTTAACAAAAAATTCCGCACAATCAATGAAATCATTAAAGGAATTTTTCTTATTCAACAGCCTCCCCCCATCGTACCAATCTCTGCCAAGTTCCTGACCACCGCGGATATGAGCAATTACATAAACGAAGCCCCGGTCCAAAAGACTCAGGCGACTACTTCTAAAGGAGACATCAGAGTTATACCCATAAGCTCCATAAGCATATAAGAGAAGTGGAGACGTTCCATCTTTCTTAAAAGAATCATTCCTATATACAACAGAGACTGGAACACGCGCGCCGTCTCTTACAGTCACAAAATGACGCTCCGTCGTATATAAATCAGAATCATAGTTTCCTAAGACCTGTTC
>MDTE01041935.1_pt1 | contig 21467 bp, 15 predicted proteins | sample 811231 | NCBI WGS metagenome assembly MDTE01 (sample SAMN05326651, study PRJNA326480) | marine metagenome | isolation source: seawater | place: Indian Ocean: Red Sea | collected 2010
CGGTGATGAGCATCAACTCGTCCTCGTCCTCCACGTAGGCGATACCCGCCACGCGACCGTTTCTGGCCGTCGTTTGAATGCTAATGATACCGAGTCCCCCACGCGATTGCACGCGGTATTCATCGAGTTCGGTGCGCTTCCCGTAGCCTCTCTCGGTGACCGTCAGCAGGGTGCCGCCAGGCCGTACCGGAGCCATCGCGACGACCTCATCTTCGCTCCTGAGGTTGATCCCCCGAACCCCCCGGGCGGTGCGGCCCATGGGACGCACGTCACTTTCCGCGAACCTGATCGCCTTGCCTTCGCGGGTGCCGATGAACACCTCGCCCGTGCCATCGGTGATCTCGGCGGCGATGACGGCATCGTCTTCGTCCACCCCCACCGCGATGATGCCACCGGTGCGGGGATTCCGGAACGCGCGCAGGTCGGTCTTCTTAATGGTCCCGCGACGGGTCCCGGTGATGATGTAGCGTTCGCCGTCGGTCTCGGGCCACTCCCGCACCGCCAGCAGCGCCGCGATCCGCTCCCCCGACTCCATCGACACCAGGTTCGCGATCGCCTTCCCTCGGCCGTCCGGCCCGACATCGGGGATGGTGTGCACCTTCAACCAGTAGACACGGCCCCGGTCGGAGAAGATGAGGATATAGGCGTGCGTCGAGGCTACGAACAGGTGCGTGAGGAAGTCCTCATCGCGTGTCCGCATCCCGATCCGGCCCTTGCCTCCCCGCCGCTGGCTGCGATACTCCGTGATCGCCGTCCGCTTGATGTAGCCGGTGTTGCTGACCGTGATCGCCATGTCTTCCTCGGCGATCAGATCCTCGATTCGCAGCTCGCCCGGATCATCGATGATCTCGGTGCGGCGCTCGTCGCCATACGTCTCCTGCACCTGGCGCAGCTCGTCCACCACGATGCCCATCAACAGCGTCTCGCTGGCGAGAATCGACCGCAGCCGCTCGAGCTGCACCAGCAGCTCCGTGAGCTCGTCGATCACCTTCTGCCGCTCGAGCCCGGTGAGCCGCTGCAGCTGCATGTCCAGGATCGCCTGCGCCTGAATCTGCGACAGCTCGAACTGCTCCATCAACCCGGTGCGCGCCTCGGCGGGATTGCGGGCGCCGCGAATGAGCGCGATCACCGCATCGAGGTGGTCGAGGGCAACCCGGAGACCCTCGAGAATGTGGGCCCGCGCCTCCGCTTTGCGCAGATCGAACTCGGTACGCCGACGCACGACGTCATGGCGGAAGGCGATGAACCGCTCCACCATGTCGAGCAGGCTCAACACCCGCGGTCGGCCGCCCGCGATGGCGAGCATGATGACGCCAAACGTCGACTGGAGCGGGGTCTGCTTGTAGAGGTTGTTGAGGACCACGTCAGCGACTTCGCCGCGCTTCAGCTCGATGACGATCCGCATGCCCTCGCGGTCCGACTCATCGCGGAGATCGCTGATGCCTTCGAGTGACTTGTCCCGCACCAGGTCCGCGATCTTCTCGATCAGCCTGACTTTGTTGAGCTGATAGGGAATCTCGTTGATGACGATCGCTTCCCGGTCCTTGCCACACTCCTCGATGGTGGTGCGCCCCCGAACCGTCAAGGAGCCGCGGCCGGTCTGGTACGCCGCGTCGATCCCGGCTCGACCGACGATGAACCCACCGGTCGGAAAGTCGGGGCCCGTGATCCGGGCCCGGAGGCCGCGCTGCTTCTCCTCGGGACTCTCCTCACGATGCTCGATCGTCCAGACGATCCCGTCGATCACCTCGGTGAGATTGTGCGGAGGGATGTTGGTGGCCATCCCGACGGCGATACCGGCCGAGCCGTTCACCAGGAGGTTCGGGAACGGCGTGGGGAGCACCGACGGCTCTTCGGTGGTCTCGTCGTAGTTGGGAACGAAGTCGACCGTCTCCTTGTCGAGATCGGCCATCAGGTCGTCGGAGAGCGGCTGGAGCTTCGCCTCGGTATACCGCATGGCGGCCGGGGGGTCGCCGTCGACCGAACCGAAGTTGCCCTGGCCGTCCACCAGCGGGTAGCGCATGTTGAAGCCTTGCGCCAGCCGCACCAGCGTGTCGTAGATCGACGCGTCTCCGTGGGGATGGAAGTTGCCCATCACCTCGCCCACGATCTTCGCGCACTTGCGATAGGCCCTATTCGACGCCAGTCCCATCAGGCGCATGCCGTAGACCACACGACGGTGCGCCGGCTTCAGTCCATCGCGGACGTCCGGGAGCGCGCGTCCGATGATGACGCTCATCGCGTAGTCCATATAGGAACGACGCATCTCGTCTTCGATGTTGACGGGCGCGCGGGACTGCAGATCAGAGGTGTCGGACATTGAGTGGATTTCCCTATGGGAGACAGAAGACAGGAGACAGAAGACAGGAGATCATCGGTTGGCTTCGCCGGCTCTTGGTCACGGCAGGAAATAGCGCAAACGGGCGGGTTCTGAATGCGGGCACAGCCCCCTCCGGTTCCCTCCTGTCTCCTGACTACTGACGGGACTACGCCCCTACACGTCGAGGTTCTTGACGTCCAGCGCGTTGTCCTCGATGAATTTGCGTCGGGGCTCGACCTGATCGCCCATCAGGGTGGTGAACATCAGGTCCGCTTCCGTGTCGTCTTCAGCACGGACCTGCAGCAAGGTGCGGTGCTCAGGGTCCATGGTGGTGGCCCACAGCTGGTCGGGGTTCATCTCACCCAGGCCCTTGTAGCGGTTGATGGCCACGCCCCGCTTGCCGACCGTCAAAAAGTGCTCGACCAGCGCCTCGACGCCCTCGATCTCGACCGAGGCGCGAGCGGCCCCCTCATCCTCATCGTCGGACTCGCCCTTTGGCACCGTGGTGACCGTCATCGTGCCCTGCACGACAGAGACGGCCCGGTAGCTGGCGAGCAAGGCGCGGTACTCCGCCGACTCGACGAACTCGATGCCCACGGTCTGACGGCGCGCCAGCCCGCCCGAGCGGTCCTCGACAAGCAGCGCGTGGGCGTTGTGCTCCTCGTCGACATGCACCGAAACCTGACGGGAGGCCTGGGTGAGCTCGGTCGCCAGGGCGTCGAGCGGCGCGCGATCGACGAAGAACGCCTTGCCGTCGGCATCGCGGGTCAGCAGCGCGTCGATCACGTCAGACGCCGGACCGCGTCGCTTCACGATCGCCCGTAGCCGCTGATACTCGATCAGCTCGTGCAGTAGCGTCTCCAGATCCGCGCCCGTCCGGTCGCCGCTCGGCAGCGAGAGCACACGGGTCTCGGCCGCGCGGTGGAAGAGCCAGGCCTCGAGCTCGCTGTCGTCCTTCACATAGGTTTCGCTGCGACCACGCTTGACCCGGTACAGGGGCGGCTGAGCGATATAGATGTGTCCCCGCTCAATCAGCTCGCGCATCTGGCGATAGAAGAACGTCAGCAACAGCGTCCGGATGTGCGAGCCGTCGACATCCGCGTCGGTCATGATGATGATCCGGTGGTAGCGCAGCTTCTCTGGCTTGAAGTCTTCCTTGCCGATACCGCACCCCAGCGCCGCGATCATCGTGCGGATCTCGTCGCTTCCCAGCATCTTGTCGAAGCGGGCCTTCTCGACGTTCAGGATCTTTCCCTTGATCGGCAGGATGGCCTGGAACCGGCGGTCCCGGCCTTGCTTGGCTGATCCGCCGGACGATTCGCCCTCCACGATGTAGAGCTCACAGCGCTCGGGGTCGCGCTCCTGACAATCGGCCAGCTTGCCCGGCAGGCTGCTGTTGTCGAGCGCACCTTTCCGACGAACGAGATCCCGTGCCTTCCGCGCCGCTTCCCGGGCCCGGGCCGCTTCGATCGTCTTGTTGACGATGCGCTTGGCCAGCGCGGGATTCTCTTCGAGGTAGGCGCCGAGCTTGTCGTTGACGATCGCTTCGACAATCCCCTTCACCTCGGTGTTTCCGAGCTTCGTCTTCGTCTGCCCCTCGAACTGCGGGTGCGGGATCTTCACGCTTATGACCGCGGTCAGCCCTTCACGAATGTCGTCGCCGCCGATGCTCTCTTTCAGGTCCTTTGCAAGGTTGTTTCGGGTGGCGTAGCTGTTGAGCGTCCGCGTCAACGCGGCGCGCAGCCCAGAGACGTGGGTTCCCCCTTCCTGCGTGTTGATGTTGTTGGCGAAGGCGTGCAACGTCTCCGAATAGGCGTCGTTCCACTGCAGTGATATTTCCGCGTCGATTCCGTCACGCTCGCCACGCATGAAGATCGGTTCGGCGTTCACCGCCACCCGGTTCTTGTTCAGGTACTGGACAAACGAATTAATGCCGCCCTCATAGCAGAAGTCGCGGTTCTTCCCGTCCCGCTCATCGTCCAGAGTGATCCGAACACCGGCGTTCAAAAAGGCGAGCTCGCGGAGCCGGTGGGCCAGGGTGTCGAAGCTGTAGTCGGTCGTTTCGAACACCTCACCGTCGGGCTTGAAGGTGATCTTCGTGCCGCGCCGCTTGGTGGTGCCCGTTACGTCGAGGTCGGCATCGGGCACGCCGCGGGTGTAGTTCTGTTGATAGACCTCGCCGTTCCGCCAGATCTCGAGCGCGACCGTCTCGGACAGGGCGTTGACCACCGACACGCCGACACCGTGCAGCCCGCCCGACACCTTGTAGCTGTCGTTGTCGAACTTCCCGCCAGCGTGAAGCACGGTCAGAACGACCTCGGCCGCCGGGCGGCCGTTGGCGTGCGTATCGACCGGGATGCCGCGGCCGTTATCCACGACGGTTATGGAATTGTCGATGTGAACGGTTACCTTGATCGTGTCGCAGAAACCGGCAAGGGCCTCATCGATCGAGTTGTCGACCACCTCGTAGACGAGGTGATGGAGGCCCAACGCTCCGGTCGAGCCGATATACATCGCGGGCCGCTTCCTGACGGCCTCGAGCCCCTCGAGGATCTTGATCTTGTCGGCACCGTACTCCGCCAGATCCTCCTCGGTCACTTCGGCCGGCGGCGCGACGACGGGCAACTCCACCTCGTCGGTCGTGGAGTTGAGTTCCTCGGGATCGTTCTGTTCCAGCTGCGTCATCGGTTCCTGGGTTTGTAGTGCCGCGGTCTTGTGGTCGTGGGGTGACGGTCCGGAGCGAACCCCGGGGGTCAGACCCGCATCGGCATGATCACGTAGGTGTAGTCGTAGCCATCATTAGCCACGGGGGAGAGGACGGCCTGACTCAGCTCGTCCTTGAAGTCGAGACCGATGTTCTCCGTTTCGACGACGCTCAGAAAGTCGAGGAGATACTGGGCATTGAAGCAAATACCCAGGCCTTCGCCCTCGTATTCGACCGCCAGCACTTCGGACGCCTCACCGACCTCTGGACTGCTGGAGGTGATCTCCACCTTTCCTGCGTCGATCTGCAGCTTGATGGCCCGCGAGCGTTCACTGGACAGCAGCGCCACCCGCTTGACGGCGCTCGTCAAGCGATCGCGCTCGAACTCGATGCGCTTGTCGTTGCCCTTCGGAATGACACGCTCGTAGGCGGGAAACTGGGCATCGATCATGCGAGAGATCAGTTGCCGACTGCCAACATCGAAGAACAGGTGGTTCTCGCCCCGCCGATAGGTGACGCTCACCTCGTCATCGGCCACCAGTCGTGCCAGTTCCCAGATCGTCTTCTTCGGGAGAATGACTCTCGCCTCCTCTTCCCCCTCCGCCGCGTCCTTTCCATCGTCGAGGGCTGCCGCCACCAAGGCGAGCCGATGCCCGTCAGTCGCAACAAGGGTCATCCCGGTGGGCGCCAGCACGAACAACGCCCCATTGAGGAAGAACCTCGTGTCTTCACCAGTGATGGCGAACTGGGTCTTGCCCACCATCTCCCGGAGCGCGGCTCCAGGCAACGTCAACGCGTCGGTGTCGGCCGGGTCGGGCAGAGCCGGAAAATCGTCCTTGGGCAGCGTTTGAATCCGCGAGCTAAACCGCTCGGCCGAGATGTTGACCGACCCGGCCGCCGACTGGGCTATGCGTACCTCTGTGTCTGGGAGCGCACGCACGAGCTCAAAGAGTTTCTTTGCCGGGAGCGTCAGCGCCCCACCCTTCTCCACGCCGGCTTCGCACCGGCTCCGCAGGCCAACCTCGAGGTCCGTGGCCGCCAGGCGAGCGTGGTCCGCGCCGTCCTCGGCCTCTACCAGAACGTTGGCCAGGATGGGAATGGTGTTCTTTCGCTCGACGATCCCTTGAAAAAGTTGCAGCTCTTTGAGGAGTTCGGCTTTGCGGACGGTGAGTTCCATGTAGGGGGTGACCTCGGGGGTTTTGGATTGGCCGCGGAACGGGGTCTTTAACGCACCTGCGTGAGAAAGAACAATTATATCAAGGATCTTTAGTGTTGTTGAAAACCGATTAGTCTTAAAAAGACCCTTATTTATCAGTTACTTAGCCTGTTGATCGGTATCTGGAAAAAGCATACATATTCCGGCAGTTGCGCTGACCGTCGAGAAGTGCACAAACCGTCCACAGGGAGGGAGCTCTGAACTGTGGAAATCTCGGGGTCGCGGAGGTCAATCGAACGACTTCAGAAGCGTTTCGATGAGGGAGTTGAAGCTCGCGTCCTGCTTGCGCCGCGCCTCGATCTTCCGGATCGAGTGGATAACCGTTGAATGGTGTTTTCCACCAAAACTCTTGCCTATTTGAGGGAGTGACGAGTTCGTGAGCGACTTACACAGATACATGGCGATGTGGCGCGGTTCGGTCACCGATTTCGAGTTGTTGCGGGACTTGAGATCGCTCACCTTGAGGGAGTAACGCGTGGCTACAGACTTCTGGATCACGTCGATGGTGACCTTGGCGTCGTCCCGGTCGAGGATGTTACGGAGGACATCCTGCGCGAGAGGCAACGAGATCTGGCGACCCGTGAGAGACGCATAGGCGATCAACCGGATCAGCGACCCCTCGAGCTCTCGGATGTTCGATTTGATCTTGCCCGCGATGTAGAGGGCCACATCGTCGGGCAGCGGTACGGTCTCGGCTTCAGCCTTCTTCTTGAGAATCGCAACCTTGGTCTCAAGGTCCGGTGGCTGTATATCGGCGATGAGTCCCCATTCGAACCGGGAACGGAGTCGTTCCTCGAGCTGTGGGATCTCATGCGGAGGACAGTCGCTGCTGATGACAATCTGCTTCTGCGCGTCATAGAGCGAGTTGAAGGTGTGGAAGAACTCGGTCTGGGTGCCTTCCTTCCCCGCGAGGAACTGAATGTCATCGACGAGCAGGATGTCCATGCTCCGATAACGTTCGCGGAACTCCAGTACCCGGTCGTAGCGAACCGCGTTGATCATCTCGTTCATGAATCGTTCGGACGAGATGTAGGTCAGTTCGAGCTGTGGTGAGTGCGTGTCCAGGTACTGCCCGATCGCGTGCATAAGGTGGGTCTTCCCGAGACCAACGCCACCATAGATGAACAGCGGGTTGTAGGACCGAGACGGTGCCTCGGCTACGGCTCTGGCGGCGGCATGGGCGAACTGGTTCGAGGAGCCTACGACGAACTTCGCGAAGGTGTAGCGTTGGTTCAGTCTGGCTATCGCGCCTGGCCGTTCCGTTGGAGGGTTCGTGGATGGCGCCGGGGGACTGGGTGGCGCCGGCGGCGGCGCGGGGACGCCCTCGGTCACGAACGACACCACCGTCCCGTCCCGTTCGAGGTCGGACACCGCCTCCGCGATGACACCCGCATAGTGTTTGGTGAGCCAGTCCCGGAACAGCTCATTCGGTACTTTGACCCGCACGGTCGAGCCATCGTCATCGAGAAAAGTCGTGGGTTTGAACCAGGTGAAGAAGCTATGCCTGTTCACCTTTGTTTCGATGCGGGTCAGGATCTGATCCCACACATTGGCCGGTCCGGCGGGGCCTGATTGCGCGTCAGACATGGGTCTGGGGTGGACGGCTGGTCGGTTCAGGGCCGAGGGAATGAGTGCTAAAGTCGGTTAAATTGAGCAAATTCGCGCACAAAAGGCATCGAATGAGTCCGTTTCGGCCCCTCAATGGAGTCGGATCACAGAATTGTTTGAATTTCCACATTTTTTTCCACAGTTGTGGAAAACTTTCGGTAGGGGAAGCACTGCGGCGTCAGCCGCAAGGGAGGGACTCTAGCACAGGCCGATTCAGGGCCGCAATCGTGACCGGACGAACGGAATCAGCCGTGGTTCACGGGAAAACAGGTCGTTGACAGTGGTCTTTGGCTTGGCTAGCATGGAGAGTTCTCGCTGTTCTCGAGGAGTCGAGACTTAGATGAAGCGCACTTTCCAACCGAACAACCGTCGTCGCCGGAAGACCCATGGCTTTCGCGCCCGCATGAGTTCCCCGGCCGGTCGGAGGATCCTCAGTCGTCGTCGCGCCAAGGGCCGACGTCGCCTGACGGTGTCTGGCTGATCAGCACCTCCACGGTCGCCGGAGTCCAGTCGTGAGCGAGCCGCAGCCAACCCGTGCGCTGCCCCGCAGGGAACGAATCCGGCGGCGCCCGGAGTTTCTGCTGATCCAGAAACAGGGCGAGCGGACCCGAGGCCGCTATCTCACGCTCATCAGTCTGCCGGGCCAGTCCGGTGCGAGCCGGCTCGGTATCGTGGCGCCCAAACGGCTCGGCAACGCGATTCGCCGAAACCGGTCGAAGCGGCGTGTGCGGGAGTTGTTCCGACACGCAAAGCCGACGCCTAGCCTGGATCTCGTGGTGCTGCCCCGGCCGGGGTTTCCGGATGTGTCCTTCTCCGCGCTCGTCGACGACTTCACACAGACCCTCCGTCGTCAGATCCGGGCTCACCGTGTCGCCTGAGCTCTCGCTGCTGTCCCGACTGTGGAACCGGCTGGACCGGGGGCTCGTCCGGATCGGCGTGCTGGGTCTGCTTGGCTATCGCGCCGTGTTCGGCCCGCTGTTCGCGGGGTCGTGTCGGTTCGAACCCTCTTGTTCTCACTATGCCGAGGCAGCGCTGCGGCGCCACGGCAGCCTGCGGGGATGCTGGCTGACGCTTCGCCGGCTCGTGCGCTGCCAGCCGTTTCACGCCGGGGGCTATGACCCGGTGCCGCAGGAGACACTGGCCCCTCAGCGGGCAGGTCACTAACCGATCATGGAACGCCGAGTCCTGCTAGCCGTGTTCCTGTCGTTCCTGGTGCTGGTGGCCTATCAGAGCCTGGTTGGACCGCCGCCGGCGCCGGAGGGCCCGGCCGCTAACGTAGACGCGCCGGCAGCGCCGGCGACGGCGTCTCCCGACCAGCCGCCAGCGCCCGGGGTCGCAAGTCAGCCAGCCGCTCCGGTGCCGCCGCCGCCCGGCCAACCGGTGGACGTCTCGGTCGGCGAGGCGGCGGCGCGCGACATCGAAGTGGAAAGCGCGGCGGTTCGGGCCGTGTTCACCAATCGCGGCGCCAAGCTCGTAAGCTGGCAGCTGCTCGAGTACGCGGATGACGCCGGCGGTCCGGTGGAGCTGGTGCCGTCCGAGGTTGCTCCCGATCAGGCCTGGCCCTTCACCCTGACCATTCCCGGCGATACCGAGACGACTGCCCGGCTGGACGCGGCGCTTTTCCAGGCCTCGACCTCCGGCCTCCAGCTGACGGGTGACGAGGCGTCCCTGGTCTTCGAGTATGCCGACAGCAGCGGACTGCGAGCCGAGAAGGTGTTCACCTTTCTCTCGACCGCCGGTCAGCCCTATGTGGTGGACTTCACCGCGACGGTGACGAGAAACGGGAGCGCCCTTCCGGTGTGGGTGCAGTGGGGACCCGCGCTCGGCGGCGTCCGCGCCGAGACATCTCGTCTGGTGTTCCAGCAGCTGCCGGCCGGCGTGCTCTATGGTCGTACCCTTGAGGGCGAGCAGTATCAGGAGACGGACATCCTTCGCCCGCAGCCCAGCGACCTTGCCGAACGGTCGAGCTACGAAGGTCAGCTCGACTTCCTGGGGGTGGACAACCACTACTTCCTTGCGGCGGCGCTTCCGGGTGAACGACAGAGCCGGGTCGACTTCCGACCAGTGTCCAGCGCCTCCGTTGAGCACGATCTCGTGGCGTTCGACCTGTCGGTCGATGTTGGCACCACGCCGCTCCCAGTGTTCCTCGGTCCGAAGGACTTCGACGTCCTCGGCGCCGTCCATCCGGACCTGGTCCGCGCGATCGACTTCGGTTTCTTGTCCGTGATCGTGGTGCCGTTGCACCGGACGCTGAAGTGGATCTTCGGCTTTCTGGGCAACTACGGCTGGTCGATCATCGCGTTGACCGCGCTGATCAACATCGCCATCTTTCCGCTGCGGCACAAGAGCGTGACCTCCATGCGCAAGATGGCGGAGGTACAGCCTGAGATGAAGGCGATCCAGGCGCGCTATGCGGGCCTGAAGGCGACCGACCCCGCCAAGCAGAAGATGAATCAGGAGGTCATGGAGCTGTATCGGAAGCATGGGGTGAATCCGGCCAGCGGATGCCTGCCGATGCTGCTCACCATGCCGATCCTGATCGCCTTCTATCGGCTGCTGTCGATGGCGGTCGAACTGCGTGGCGCGCCGTTCATGGGGTGGATCACCGACCTGTCGGTCCAGGATCCGCTGTATGTGACGCCCGTCTTGATGGGGGCCTCGATGGTGCTGCAGCAGCGGCTGACACCGTCGGCGGCCGACCCGACACAGCAGAAGATCATGATGCTGATGCCGGTGATTATGACGGTGATGTTCCTGTGGGCACCGAGCGGCCTCGTGATTTACTGGTTCACCAGCAACGTGTTCGGCATCGGCCAGCAGGTGATCACCAATCGGTTGGCCGGGCCGGCCAGGACGCGGCAGGTACGGCCGGCCGCCGAACGGCAGACCCGGAAGACGCCGAGTGCGGAGGTGGTCGACGTCGAACCGGTGGTTGACAGTGGGAAGCCGACTTCGGGTGCGAACCGCGGATCCAAGAAGCGGTCCAGCCGAGGTTCGAAACGCGGGCGACGCTGATCGCCCGGCACCGAACTGCGGCGTAGCAAGAGAGGACAGGCCAAGTGAGCGCGGATCTCGAATCGCGGATGGTGAGCTTTGTCGAGGTGGTCACCTCGGCAATGGGAATGTCGGTGGAAGTCGCCTGCACGCCGATCGACGACGGCACCAGGATTACCGTCGATGGCGAGGGCGGCGAGCTCCTGCTACGGCGGAAGGCCGGCGGCCTCGACGCGCTACAGCATGTCGTCAACGCGGTGTTCCGAGGTGAGCACACCAAGGGCCACATCGTCGTGGATTGTCTCGACTACCGGAAGGGGAAGGACGAGGAGCTGCGCCAGACCGCAGTGCTGCTCGCCGATCGGGCGCGGACGACGGGCGAGACCCAGGAACTCGGTCCCCTCAACCCCTACGCGCGCCGGATCGTCCACCTGGCCATCGCCGATGACCCGGGCGTGTCCTCGGAGAGCATCGGCGACGCGTTCCTCAAGACGGTGCTCATTTCTCCCGGCGAGTAGTTCGCGCCCGCAACGGCCCAGCTAAACCTGAGGCCGCCGTGGTTTAGCCCCAGCCAAACCTGAGTACTCCAGGTTTGGCCATTGACCCGGTCCACTCCGCGTCCAATACTGCCGCCTGTGGCGCCCGCCGAGCGGGCGCGGTCGGACCGGTATGTTTAGCTCAGATGACACGATCGTCGCCCTGGCGACGCCGCGAGGCCGCGGGGGACTGGGAGTCGTGCGGGTCAGTGGGGTCCAGGCGCAAGAGGTGGCCCAGGCGCTGCTGGGGCGAGGGGCTCCGCTCGAGGCACGTCGGGCGACGGTGACCACGCTGGTGGATGTCCACGCCGGCCGCCGGCAGACGATCGACGAGGTTGTCGCCACGCTGTTTCCCGGACCGCGCTCATACACCGGCGAGGACGTGGTCGAGGTGAGCGCTCACGGGAGCCCGGTGTTGCTGGATCGGATCGTCGAGTTGGCGGTCGCGTCTGGGGCGCGGCTCGCCGAACCGGGCGAGTTTACGTTCAGGGCGTTCTTGAACGGACGGCTGGATCTGATGCAGGCGGAGGCGGTCGCCGACCTGATCGAGGCGGTGACGCCGCGGCAGGCCCGAGTCGCGTTCGATCAGCTGGAAGGGACGATGACGGCCCGTATTGCCGCGTTGGACGAACGATTGTTCGATCTGACGGCACGCCTGGAGGCATCGCTCGATTTTCCGGAGGAGGGCTATCACTTCGTCACACCCGATGAGGTGGTCGATGGCCTTGCTTCGGTGCGGGGCGAGATCGAGGCGGCGCTGGGAGAGGCGGCCCAGGGACGACTGGTGCGAGAGGGGGGGCAGGTGGTGATCCTCGGCACGCCAAATGTTGGCAAGTCATCTATTTTCAATGGTTTACTAGGTTCTTCGAGGTCAATAGTCGCGGCTGAAGCGGGGACGACGAGGGACCTTGTGACCGAGAAGCTGGACCTGGACGGCCTCGCGGTGACGCTGGTTGATTCGGCCGGGCTGCGCCTGGCCGCTGACGTGGTCGAGGAGGAGGGCGTGGCGAGGGCGCGGGGCGCTGTCGAGGTTGCGGCGGCGGCGCTGGTCGTGCTGGACCGTTCCCGGACGTGGAGTGCGCCAGAGCTCGAGGCGGTGCGGGAGGCGGATGGTGTGCCGCGCGTGGTGGCGGCCAACAAGGTGGATCTGCCGGCGGCGTGGGATGCCGCTGAGCTCGAGCGTCGTGCGGGTGTCGGAGCGGTTGAGGTGTCGGCCGCGACCGGCGAGGGGTTAGACGCGTTGCGCTCGGCGCTGGTCGGGGCGCTGGGGGGGGGAGAGCCGCTTCGCGACAGCCCGGCGGTCGCCAATCGGCGCCACGCGGGACTGTTGGAACGGGCGGCGGAGGCGCTGCGAGCGGCCGAGAGCGGGGCGACGGCTGGCGCGGCCGAGGAGTTCGTGCTGGCGGATGTCGCGCGGGCGAGGACGGCGTTCGAGGAGTTGACCGGGAGCCGGACGCCCGATCAGGTGCTCGAGCATATCTTCGAGCGGTTCTGCATCGGGAAGTAGCGAGGTGAATCGATGAGCAGGGTCTACGACGTGGTGGTCGTGGGCGCCGGGCACGCCGGCGTGGAGGCGGCGCACGCGGCGGCGGTCCTGGGCTGTTCGGTGGCGTTGTGTACGTTGTCGAAGGAGACAGTGGCGCAGATGCCGTGTAACCCCGCAGTGGGCGGGACGGCGAAGGGACACCTGGTGCGCGAGATCGATGCACTGGGTGGGTTGATGGGTAGGGCGATCGACGCCACCGGTATTCAGTTCAAGCTGCTGAACCGGAGTCGGGGTCCGGCGGTCTGGTCGCCGCGCGCGCAGGCGGACAAGCGGCGGTATGGCGAGTGGATGCGGAGGCGGCTGGAAGAGATTGACGCGATTGAGTGGGTCGAGGGCCGGGTCGGCCGGGTGGCGGTGTCCGGCGGGTCGGTCCGGGGGGTTGAACTGGAGGACGGGACGCCCGTGCGAGGGCGGTCGGTGGTGGTGACGACCGGCACATTTCTCAACGGGCTTATCCACGTGGGTCCCGACAGTCGCCCGGCTGGACGGTTGGGTGAGCCGGCGTCGGTGCAGCTTGGAGAGTCGCTCCGGGAGCTGGGGTTGGTCTGGGGCCGGCTCAAGACCGGTACTCCGCCCCGGCTTGCGAGAGGGAGCATCGACTACAAGGGGTTGGAGGAGGAGCACGGCGACGCCGAGCCGGTGGCGTTTTCCTTCAGCTCCGGACGAATCGAGCGGGACCAGGTGCTGTGCCACGTGATTCACACCGGGGGCACGGCGCATGAGCTGGTGCGCGCGCATCTCGACCAGTCGCCGCTGTACAACGGTCAGATACAAGGGATCGGTCCACGGTACTGCCCCTCGCTCGAGGACAAGGTGATGCGTTTCCCAGAGCGGGAGCGGCATCAGTTGTTCCTGGAGCCGGAGGGGGTCGACGTCGAGGAGGTCTATCTGAGTGGCTGCTCGATGTGCTTGCCGGCCGAGGTGCAGGAGCGCATCGTGAGGAGTTTGCCAGGGCTTGGCCGGGCCGAGATGCTGCGACCGGGCTATGCGGTGGAGTACGACTTCATCCAGCCGACGGAGTTGGCACGGACGCTGGAGACCAAGAGGGTGACCGGGCTGTTCATGGCGGGTCAGGTGAATGGGACGTCGGGGTACGAGGAGGCGGCGGGTCAGGGTCTGGTCGCGGGCGTGAACGCCGCGCGGAGCGTGCGGGGCGAGGACGGGTTCGTGCTGGATCGGGCTGAGGCGTACGTAGGAGTGATGGTCGACGACTTAACCACGGTTGGTTGTCTGGAGCCGTATCGGATGTTCACCTCGCGGGCGGAGCATCGCTTGCTGCTGCGGATCGACAACGCGGATCTTCGGTTGACCCCCCGGGGGCGCGCGGTGGGCTTGGTCGGGGATGCGGCGTGGGAGCGGTTCGAGGCCAGACGGGGTCGCTATGAGCGGAATCTCGCGCGGGTGAGGGCGGGACGTGTGCGGGAGGGACGGCGGAGCGTCGCGATGACCCAGATGCTGAGGCGGCCTGGCGTGAGCCTGGCGGGATTGGCGAGCGCTGAGGAGGTGGCCGTGGAGACCGATCGAGGCTCGGAGATGGTCGAGCTGTCGAGCGTTGAGACAGAGGTGAAGTATGAAGGCTATCTACGGCGGCAGGAGGCGACGGTGGCTCGCCAGCGGCGGGACGAGCGGAGGAGGATTCCGGCGGGCTTTCCGTTCGCGCGAGTGCCCGGGTTGTCAAGGGAAGTGCAGGAGCGATTGGAGGGCGTTGGTCCGGCCACGCTGGGGCAGGCGGCGAGAGTTCCCGGGGTGACGCCGGCGGCGGTTGCTGTGCTGGGTGCGTACGTCAAGCGGTGGGGTGCGGGGATCGGGGCGGAGGGCTGAGGTCGGTGGAGTTGGTGCGCAGGAGTGCCATTGAACGACGGGCGGAGGCGATTGGGGTGTCGGTGACGCCGGAGCTGGCCGGAAGGCTGGAGGCGTATCTGTCGCTGCTCTTCCGGTGGAACGCTCGAATGAACCTCACTGCGGTGCGCGATGAGAAGACGGCGGTCGATCGGTTGCTGCTCGAGGGAGTCGTTGCGGCTGAGCTGCTTGAGGGGAGCGCGCCGAGAGTGATGGATGTCGGTTCGGGCGCCGGGTCCCCGGCGATTCCGATGCATCTCGCGCTGGCCGGGAGCCGGTTGATGCTGGTGGAGGCCAGGCAGCGGAAGGCGGCGTTCCTGAGAGAGGCGGCTCGGGTCTTGGGCCTTGAGCGGGTAACGGTTGCGGCGTGCCGGGTAGAGGAGCTTCCAGCGCAGGAGACCGTTCGGGCCGACGTGGTGTCAAGCCGGGGAGTGAGGGTGGACGCGTTGCTGGCGTCGACGGTCGGGCGGTTGGCGGAACCTGAGGCTTGTTGGCTGGTGTTTGGTGGTGAGGCTCCTCCTGGCGGGGGTGGTTGGGAGGTCGAGCGCAGCGTGGAGCTGCCCGGAGACGATGCCGGGAGGTTGTGGCTTGCGAGTAAAAAGCGAATATAGTCATCTGGCGTCGATCTACTGATTGCGGTCTTCCCTTGCCACCGTCCTTGGTTGCGGGTCCGCGGTGATTTCCCCATCGTTATCGTCAGGTTGCTGAGGTCGGCTTTGCGGGCGCTGCCGGGAGAGCTGGCCAGGGTGTGATGCTGGTTTGGCCGTAGGTGTTCCACGTGGAACCTGCCTTCTCGTTCCAAGAGACGCATCCCTCAACCGTGCCACTCTGAAGAGGTCTTTCTGGTCGTTCTGGTGCTGAGCGGCTTGTGTTCGCCGTATACCTTGGCCTGGTTGACTGTTTGTCTTCTCAACCTGGTGCCCTGGTTGGGGACGGAGTCTGTGTATAGGCTAGCTTCGTGTATCGGGCTCAGCTTCGGCCAGGGTGCAGCTCGGCGGTTCGGCGTTCGGACGCTCGAGGGCGTGGCGGTTGCAGGAAGGGCGTCGGTTTACCGCTCTGGAGGCTTGGTGTTTGGTCGGAACCTTCGGAGTCGAGTGCGTCTGGATTGTGGTTGAGTGGCAGTGTCGCCATGTGGTGGATTGGGCTGGCTTTGATCGTTCGGTTTGACTAGGCGAGGGGAGCGTCCTAGCCGGCGGAACCTGCTGGTAGGCCGTGTCGGCATTCGCTGGAGCGCCGAGTTGCGATTGGTGTTGTTGTGGCGCCGTCCGCCCCCTGGTAGTTCCGCTGTTTCACGTGGAACGTCACCAAGTGCTCGAGGTGGCCGCTGTTCGGCCGGAGCCGCTGGTGAGCTGCGCACCGCCAACGGTCGTTTGACAGCACCTTCCTCGATCCGAGTTGCTCGGTTGCCAGCACCGTTCCACGTGGAACACCCTATTCATGTCGGCGAGGCCAGACCAATTCACCGGACTTCTCTGGTCTCGCAAGCTCTTGCCAAGTCAGCGCAGCAAGGGGTTATAACCGAGACTTCGGCTCCATGGTCGCTCTTCATCTTGCTCGAGTATCGAGGCTCACGGCACGGGACTGCTGACGAGTCGGCGGCTGATGTTGCCTCCGAGCCGCCAGAGTCTTGCGCCGATTAGCGGATTCGAGTTACCCTCTTCTACGCTCTTTCGAGATCGTTGTTTCGTCTAAAGACATAATTTTTAGGTCGAACAGACTAAAATGGGTAAGGTCATCGCGATCGCGAACCAGAAAGGTGGAGTCGGCAAGACCACCACGGCGATCAATCTCGCCGCGTCCCTGGCGATGGGCGAACGGTCGGTGCTTCTCGTCGACCTCGATCCGCAATCGAACCTCACCAGCGGTCTCGGCTTGACCGAGGCCGTGGCCAACCACCGCACGGTGTATGAGGCGCTCACCTCGGATACTCCGCTCGACCCGCGTGAGATCGAGCTCGACACCCCGGTGACCGGGCTCCGCCTGATTCCGGCCGACCGCCATCTCACGGGCGCCGAGGTCGAGCTGGTGGGCATGCTGGCGAGGGAAAGCCGCCTGAGACCTCTTCTCCATCGGGCCAAATCCCGATACGACCACATCTTTATAGACACCCCGCCATCGCTCGGCTTGTTGACCCTCAACGCGCTCGTCGCGGCCGAGACCATCTTGATCCCGCTCAGCTGCGAGTACTTCGCGCTCGAGGGGCTTGCCGAGCTGACCGCGACGATGCACCGTGTTCGCGCCACGCTGAACCCCACCCTCGACATCGAAGGGGTGCTGCTCACGATGGCCGACACCAGGACCCGCCTCGGCCAGGGAGTCGCAGAGGAGGTGCGCCGGCACTTCGGCGAGAAGGTCTACAAGACCGTCATCCCACGAAACGTCCGTCTCGCCGAGGCGCCCGGCCACGGCGTCCCCGCCATCCTCTACGACGTCCGTTCGCGCGGTGCCGAAGCCTATCTCGCGCTCGCGCGGGAGATTCTCGAACGCGAGGCGCCTCACCTACCAGACGCGATCCTGTAGCCCTGGAGTCCTTTTATGGCCAAGACAAGACAGGCACTCGGACGAGGTCTGAGCGCCCTCATCCCGACGACACTTGAACCTCCTCCCCCCGCCGCGGTCTCCCCCCCCGCCGCGCCCACCGAGCTCGACGTCGACCGACTGCAGCCCAACCCTGACCAGCCCCGCACCACGATGGACGACGCGCGCCTCGACGAGCTCAGTCGGTCGATCGAGGTGTCGGGGGTGATCCAACCGATCGTGGTCCGGCCTCTCGATGACGACCGGTTCGAGATCGTCGCCGGCGAGCGCCGTTGGCGGGCCGCGCAACGTGCCGGGCTCCATCATGTTCCGGTGGTGGTGCGGGACGTGAGCGACGAGAAGCTGCTTCAGGTGGCCCTCGTCGAGAACCTCCAACGCGAGAACCTGAACCCGATCGAAGAGGCTGAGGGCTATCGCCAGCTGATCACCCAGCACGGCCTGACCCAGGACGCGGTCGCCAAGGCGGTGGGCAAGGACCGGGCGACGGTCGCCAACTACGTCCGGCTGCTCCAGCTCCCGTCGGAGGTCCAGGCCGAGCTTGGGTCCGGCCGGATGGCGATGGGACACGCTCGCGCGTTGCTCGGACTCGACGACGGCGCCGCCCAGCGCCGCGCGGCACGCGAGGTGGTGGCCCGCGGCCTGTCAGTCCGCGAGACCGAGGCGCTCGTGCGTCGACTCGCCCAGGCCGACGACCCTGCCCGCCCGGCAGCCGGCGGTCCGCCGCCGCTCGACGTCCATACGCGCGCGGCGCAAGACCGCCTTCGGGTCGCGCTGGGTACGCGTGTGCGTATCGTCCGGCGCGGGAAACAGGGCCGGATCGAGATCGACTTCACCTCGGAGCCCGAGTTGCAGCGGCTCTTCGAGCGGCTCACGGCGGGGTCGTAGCCGTCGCGGCGGGTTGATGGCGTTTCGCGCAGAATGGTATAAATACCTTTTGGGCCTGCCCGGCCGGAGCGCCACAACGGCCTCCGAAACTCCGTCGTCCTGGCCACCCGGACACCATGACCAATCGCACCGCGGCTGCGCGCTACGCCCGCGCACTGTTCGATGTCAGCGTCAAACAGTACGACCTGCGTCAGGTTGAAACCGACCTGCAGGGCTTCTCGGACCTCATCGCCGACCACGAGACGCTCGGGCGTGTTCTGCTGAATCCCGCTGTCCCCACACCGAAGAAAAAGGCTCTGGTCTCGGCGCTCCTCGAGCGCTCGGACCCGATGACCCCTCCGGTGACAAAACTGCTTCACCTGCTTGCCGAACGGGACCGATTGGTGCTCCTCGGCGACATCGTGGACGCGTATCGCGGTCGGCTGCTCCGTCACCTCGGGGTGGTGGAAGCCCAGGTCACGACGGCGACGCCGATCACCGACGAGGGCACCGCCGCGATCGAACGGGCCCTGCAGGCGGCCAGCGGGGCGCAGGTGACCATGACGACCGACGTCGACCCCGACCTGCTGGGCGGCGTTGTGGCGCGCGTCGGCACGACCGTCTATGACGGCAGCGTCGCGCACCACCTCCAACGGATCCGACAGAGCCTCCTGGAGCAGTAGGGCTCGTATCGACGACGTCCAGACCAGGCTCGACCCACGAACCACACGAACCACAGACAGGCGCCTTTGCGATGACCATTAAAGCGGACGAGATTACCCAGATCATTCGCGACCAGATCGGTGACTACACCCTCGACGTCGACGTCGCCGAAGTCGGCACCGTCGTCTCGGTTGGAGACGGTATCGCCCAGGTCCACGGGATCGAGAGCGTCATGGCGACCGAGATGCTCGAGTTCCCCCACGGGATCTACGGCCTGGCGCTTAACCTCGAAGAAGAAGGGGTGGGCGCGGTGCTGCTCGGTCAAAGCACCGAGATCAAGGAAGGCGACACGGTCAAGCGCACCGGCCGCATCATCTCCGTGCCGGTCGGCGATGCCCTGTTGGGCCGGGTCGTCAATGCGCTCGGCCAGCCGCTCGATGGCAAAGGCCCGATCGCGACGACCGAGTCCTCGCCGGTCGAGAAGATCGCGCCTGGCGTCGTCGATCGCCAGAGCGTGCGTATCCCTCTCCAGACCGGTCTCAAGGCGATCGATACGATGGTGCCGATTGGCCGTGGTCAGCGAGAGTTGATCATCGGCGACCGACAGACCGGCAAGACCGCCGTCGCCGTCGACACGATTCTCAACCAGCGCGGCAACAACGTCGTCTGCATCTACAACGCGATCGGCCAGAAGCAGTCGACGATCGCACAGGTGGTGAAGACGCTCGAAGAGAACAACGCGATGGAGTTCACCATCGTCGTGGCCGCGCCCGCCTCGGCGCCGGCGCCACTGCTCTTCATCAGCCCGTACTCCGCCTGCGCGATGGGCGAGTACTTCCGCGACAAGGGCGAGCACGCCCTCTGCATCTACGATGACCTTTCGAAGCACGCGCAGGCGTATCGCGAGATCTCGCTCCTGCTGCGTCGTCCTCCGGGCCGGGAGGCGTATCCGGGCGACGTCTTCTACCTGCACTCGCGGCTGCTCGAGCGCGCCGCCATGATGCGCGATGAGCTCGGCGCCGGCTCGCTGACCGCGTTGCCGATCATCGAGACGCAGGCGGGCGACCTGTCGGCCTACATCCCGACCAACGTCATCTCGATCACCGACGGCCAGATCTTCCTTGAGTCCGACCTGTTCCACCAGGGCGTCCGTCCGGCCATCAACGTCGGCAACTCCGTGTCCCGAGTCGGCGGTTCGGCCCAGGTCAAGGCGATGCGCCAGGTGTCCGGCACGCTGCGACTCGACCTCGCGCAGTTCCGCGAGCTGGCCGCCTTCGCGCAGATGGCCAGCGACCTCGACAAGGCCACCCAGGACCAGCTCAACCGGGGCCGCCGTCTGGTCGAGGTCCTGAAGCAGCCGCAGTATCAGCCCCTGCCGGTCGCCAACCAGGTGTTGATCGTCTACGCCGGCACCAAGGGGTATCTCGACGAGGTCGCCGAGACCGACTGCCGCGCGTATGAGACCGAGCTCTATCAGTTCGTCGAGGGGCGCGAGCCGTCGCTGTTCGCGGACATGACCGAGAAGAAGCAGCTAGACGACAACCTCAAGGGACGCGTCGAGGCGGTGCTAAAGGAGTTCACCGAGCAGTTCTTGGCGGCTCGCAAGACGGCCGCCGCCTAGCTCGCGGGCTCATCACCAGCGCACAGAGGACTCAGCGTGCCTTCCCTACTCGATCTCCGACGACGTATCCGCGCGGTCAAGTCGACCCAACAGATCACCAAGGCGATGAAGGCGATCTCGGCCTCGCGCCTCCGGCGGGCCCAGGACGCCATGATGGGCGCCCGGCCCTTTGCGGCGCAGATGGAGCGGGTGCTCAGCGGTCTGGCGACCCAGGTCGATACCAGCGCCCATCCGTTGCTCCAGCAGCCCGAGGGCGAGGCGGCCGAGCGCCCGTCACTCCTGATTGTGGTGACCGCCGACAAGGGACTGTGCGGCAGCTTCAATACGAACATCATCAAGACCGCGGGCACGGTCATCACCGAGCAAGGCGCGACACCGCCGACGTTGGGCCTCGTTGGAAAGAAGGGACGCGACTTCTTTGGCCGGCGCGGCTTCGACATCCGGTTCGAACTGGTGAACATCTTCACCTCCTTGAAGTATGCCCACGCCCAGGCCATCGCCAAGGAGGCGACGGCGGCGTTTACCGACGGCGAGGTGTCCTCGGTCCACGTGGTCTACAACGAGTTCAAGTCGGTGCTCCAGCAGGAGGTCATCTCCCGGCAGGTGCTCCCGATTCAACCGATGGAAGTGGCCGCGGTCGAGGGCGAGCAGTTGCCCGACTACCTCTACGAGCCGGAGCCGGCCGCCATCTTCGACAGTCTCATCCCCCGCCATGTGGAGGTGCAGTTCTACCGCGCCCTCCTGGAATCGGCGGCGGCCGAGCACGCGGCGCGGTTGACGGCCATGGACGCGGCCACCAACAACGCCAGCGAGATGATCGACAACCTCACCCTCTACATGAACAAGGTCCGTCAGGCGAAGATCACCGGAGAGATCATCGAGATCGTCTCCGGGGCGGAAGCGCTCTAAGGCGCACGAGCGAAGCACGACAGTAAGTAGACAGAAGGCAGACATGGCGAACGAAGCAGCAACGGAGCAGAAAGTCGGCAAGGTGGTGCAGATCATCGGCCCGGTCCTC
>MDTE01072104.1_pt1 | contig 21466 bp, 13 predicted proteins | sample 811231 | NCBI WGS metagenome assembly MDTE01 (sample SAMN05326651, study PRJNA326480) | marine metagenome | isolation source: seawater | place: Indian Ocean: Red Sea | collected 2010
CATCTGACATATCCAACGTCAACGCCGTGATAGTAGAACCACCATCGTTTCCTTTTAAAATTATATCCTTATCAGATACGTTTGATGCAATCACAAAATCACTTGAACTATTTGTGAAAGTTCCGATAGCTGTTCCAGCATCTTTAAAAATAACATCAGCACCGTCAGCATCAAGAATAATATCTCCAGCAACATCAAGTGTAAGATCACCAGACGATAGGTCAATCTCAGTGCCATTAATAGTGATATCATCTACTACAACACCAGCGTTTGCCGTAATGACACCATTAAATGATGCCGCTCCAGCATCACTGCCGTCAATCGTTAGAAACGTAGTATCTGCACCACCATCTGTTCCCTTGAGAATAATATCGCTGTCATTAGCAGCAGCGTCAATCGTAATATTACCGCTGGTTGTGGTAAGAGTAACAGAAGCGTCACCAGCAGCGATATTATCAGCAGCGGGATTGCCAACACCGAGATTAACAGGAGTTATTTTTTTAAGAGTTCCCCCATCATCAATCAAAATATGGTCAGCGTCACTGTCACTAGTGGTTGTAGTAGGAGTATCTGAATTACCTGTAGTTATAACTGTGCCTGTAGCATTAGGTAAGGTTATAGTACGATCAGTAGTCGGGTCTGTAACTGTTAATGTTGTTTCTGCAGTATCATCAGTCGATCCTTCAAATATAATACTAGAAGCAAACGAATTTCCCGCATCTAAAACACTAACATCATTTACAAGTCTATTAAATTGAACCCGAAATTCTTCTAGAGTATTACTAGTTGTTATTGTACTTGCTGAAGTTGCCATTACTTGTTACCCACTAGTTGTTTTAAAAGGTCTTTTATTTCATGCATTTCACATTTTAAAGTATTTATTTCTCTCGCTGTATCTCTAATTTGGTCACGTTGTTTTTGTGCCTCACTTGCTCTTCTTTTAGCTATTTCATATGCATTTAAATTCGTATTAATAATACCGGGAGAATTTGAATCTCTTTCTAAATCTACTAATTCTTTTTCCATTTTATGTCGCCAATGCTAAAACTCTAAAATCTTTAAGTCTTGGAACTTGTGTACATTTTGTTCCTTGCATAAGAATTTTAATTTGAAATTCAGTAAACTCATCAAGTGGTGTTCCTAACCCATCATCTGTAGTTCCTGCTGAATATTCAACATCTAAAAATTCATCTCGTCTATCAGAAGAAACAATAGGATCATCTGGAGAACCATCATCATTAAAAAATATAAAATCTTTATCGCCCAGATTAGCATCCTCATCAAGTCTCAATGTTCTAAACATAAGTTTAAGATCGCTTGTTCCCGGTTTAACTGCAGCAAACAATACTCTTAAATTTTGAGCAGGATTCTTTAATCGAACTGGTTTAGTGATATAAATCGCTGCATTGGGATCACCCTCTGGAACAGTAGAAGGTTGATACATTGATGCTAATGATGTAGCATCATCTTTATCTGGCCAAACATTACTAGCGGCTGTTATTTTGTCAAGTCTATTTGCTATTGCAAAAACAGATGCTCTTCCCATATCTATTACAGGAGAAACGGTATTAGATTCTGTTGTTAAAGTAATTGGCATCGTAAATGATTTATTACTTGACATTTCATTTGCTTCATTGATAGCAGAGGCAACCATTTGTGGTTCGTCAAAGAAAAAATCTTCATTTAAAGGTACATTAAAAGCATTTGCTTCACTAGTTTTACTAAATGATGTTTCAGTCCCAGATGGACTTGTTGAAGTTGTAGGTCTTGCTTTTAAACTAATACCTGTTGATGGTGGCTGTATAGTACTAATCATTGTAGACATACCACACATTTGAGCGTTTTCTGTTGCTGTTACAGATTTTCCACCCAACTCAACAAACGCATCAGCCACACCATCAATAACAGGAGTTGTAGAAAGTGTTAGTGTATAATAATCTAATCCAAAATCATCAATGTCTGTGTGTGTTTTGTTTATTTCTGTAAATGGAACTTTATATGCTTGATAAAGTTCAACAGTTGATCCTGTAGCATGTGCTGCAGCAGTAGTTCCATCCACTCCTCTTGTAATTGTTCCACCAGTAATACTATTGGTGCTGATTGAAGTGTAAGTGATAATTTCATCATTAATTTTAATATGCCACACTCCAGCAGCAGTTTGAGCATACTTTCCAGTAGTGTCATCAAAATTTGAACCACTAGCCAAAGTGATTGTACCAGTTTCGGTTGCAGAGATGGCACCATTTAATGTGGTGCTGGCTCCAGATATGACACCATCAATTGTAACATTATTACTCGTAGAATACATATGATGATTTCTATGGTTAACTTTAATTTTTAATGCTGTAGCAGAATCATCATTCATAATAATAGGATTAGCTCCCAAGGTTCTCGTTTCTACTGCTTTATTTTCCAATGTCACTGTCGCTGGTTCTGTGCTAAACTTCGCTCTTCGCAGAGTAAACTTTAAATCTTCTAAAGGTGAAATCGCAAATGCTGAATTATTATGAGATTTAAATAAAACACCAATATGAGGTTGCTCAGAAATTTGTCTATCAGATGTAACATCCTCTTCATGCATTCTTGAAATCCAAACTTTATAATCAATGGTATTAGTCAAAGCAACAATACAATATTCCATATTTGGCATCAAATATACAGGAGATTTAAAAGTAAATGTTGTTGCAACTGATGCATCACTTGAAACATTTACATCTGCTGGAAATTTAGTCACATTAGAAAATGGAACAACTTTTGGGCCGGGATATCCATTTACCACATTTCTTATTTCAATCTTTATAGGCAGTGTATCATCTTTTTCTGAAAAATATAAATCTAATGATGTTATAAATCTACCAGTAGAACCAATCTCCATTGCTTTTCGATCATCTGAACTACCATCTCCAGCAAGTTCAATACCTTCAACCATAAAAGTTTGAGCAATTGGATCACCGGGGTTTTCTTCCTCTTCTGTCCAGAATGATTCAGTTGTCGTCCTTGATTCAGTTTCTACCTCACGAACAATTCTTCCATTTCTTGTGGCATGAATTGTTTCTTGCATTGTTTCAAGTATTCCATTGGCTTCATATATAGCTTCAGCCGAAGTAAATAAAGTAGTAGGAGTTGCATCACCTGTATCTGTTTCAGCAGTCGCAACTCTACCTCTTGCATCTGTAGAACTAGAAGTAAGTCTAAACAAAACCTGTCCTGATTTAATTTGTGGGTTTCCAGCAATTTTTGGGTCTGGTATATCAAACGTTCCGTTACATGAACCATTTGCACTTGTTAATAGCTGACTACCCTTTACAATAGTTGCGTCACTAGAAAATCCAGAATCTGGCGTGATATAGGCATTTACATTTTGTTTATCAAAAAAAGCATGTAAAAAAGTATTCGGTCTAAAACCAGTTCCAGTAAATTTTACTGTATTGGGTCTTATGTATGGAGTAATACCTCTAGAAATTACCCTAAATCCTTGTGATTCTCTATCAATTTGTTCGACTACAGAAGTAGTTGTTCGTGTGCGTGTATGTCCTACTTGTGTGTTTGTCATAAAACCCTGCGCCCAGACTTCGGCCCATTCACCTTGGCCACCAACAGTAATCTCACGACCAGTATTCCATCTTCGACGGTCAGATGTGGTCGGTTGTCCTCTCCAAGCTACATTCCATGCTGACCATACAGTCCCTATATTATCAACAGAGTCAAGAACTGCTTGAAAATTTCCTTCTAGTTCAATCACTAATTCTGGAGCAATTTCTGTTTCAAACCATTCATCTCCAAATGGGTCTAATGTTATTTCTCCTACCCATGAAGAAGTTAAAAGTGGCATAACCCTTTCTACTCTGGATGCAAATGGATTTTCTGATAAAAGCACTTCTGAATAATTTAATGTTATTAAATCTCCTGTCTTTTTATATCCTTTTGATGTTCTGACCGAATCAAGAGTAGTGTCTTCAGCTAATCTTACAGCCTTTGTACTATGAATAGGTCTTGCCTCATATTCTTCCATATCTATTGCAATTTTATAATCTGGATGTTTTGTATCACCCACCTTATGACCAGTAAAATTATCAACCAAAAAACCTGATTTAAATCTATTTAAACCATTGCTGTCTAGTATTTCAAAACTTGCTGTCGATCTCTCTAAAGAATTTAATGTCGTTACAAATTCTAAATTAGCAATTCTTTCTTCTAAATCACCAATATCTTTCATAGTATATCTTTGATGTTTATGTCTACGAACTTGAACATCTTGAGGTCGATATGTAAAAGCTGGAACAAGCAATGTAGCAAGTGGTAAATCTCCTGATGGAATTGTAGGATTACGAGGTGACCTATCTGGAACTCCATCAGTTACATTAATTCTACCATTTTCTGACATTGAGAGTGTAGAAATTCTCGGTAAGTAAAATTCAAAATCACTTTGGATATTACTACTCGGTTGGACAGGACTAGAGACAGATGCACCAGTTCCATCGTACTGTCTTGATTTAAAATCAAAAGAAAACCCTGTAATTTCATCAACAGTATCAATATTAGAAGATGCTCCTGTTATATCTTCTACTCTTGGTCTAAAATCATAAAAGTCATTAAGACGTTTATAACTATCATAGCCAACGTTGGCTCTTTTATCTGCCCTTTCATCCGCTCTTATTTTTTCATCAATAGTTGCAGTTGGAATATCAACAAACTCCATTTGTTTTCCAACATCAGAATAAGAATCAACGGTAAAACAATCTCCAGCACCATGTTCAAAATAATTATAAACAATAAGAAGTTGACCACTAGGTTTTGGTGAACCAGCTTTTAAAATCAATCTTGAAATATCATAAAAATTAGCTCTACGGCCACTATCAAATAAATATCTGCTTGTAATTAACTCACTTCCAGTTGTTAATCCATCACTAGTTATTGTTGCAGTGGCAGCAGAAGCATCACCTGTTATTGTTTCTCCTGCCACAAATTCAATTGAGGTGGAAAGAACATAACTCATTGGACTTGATATATCAATAATTCTTGCTGTTGCCCCAGAAGAACCACCTGTTATCTTTTCCCCTTTAATAAACGTTCCTGATATAGTGGTTAAATTAAGTTCTGGAGCCGTAGCAGCAGTTAATGTAGCACCAGAATCGAAAATACCGACAATATCAAACACATCAGCCCGTCCCAAAGAAATAATATCATCGTCTGGACGAGTTCCAAACGCATCTGTAGTTCCAGTAGTTACTTTCAACTGTTTCATTAGTTTAGTAGTTTTAGATTTTACTGGAACTGAAGTTCTTAGCACAGATGCTGTTAGCTTAACTTTCGCATTGTTTCCAAGAAGAGTATTATCAGTAATGGTTAAACTATTTGTTCCTGACCCACTTGTTTTATCTGTAAGAAGTATAACATCTCCAGCAACCGCACTACCACCACCAGCACTCATTACAGTAAGTGTGTAATGTTTTTCAGCAAAAGATACAAATGTTTCATTACCACCTGTTGTAAATGTAATCACGCCAGATGAATTTGTATTGCCTACGAACTGTTTCTTCACAGTAAATTGTAAATCACTGACACCAGAATTAGACGTAGTTAAATGAGTTTTAATTATGCTTTCTGGCAAATTATAAAAAGCTAGGTTTTTGTCTATATCTCTTAAAGTAGCAAATGTTGTTCTTTCATATGTTACTGGTTCATTTACATCTGATGAACTTGTATCTGTTCCATTAAGTGCAAGAACACCAGCAGAAGCTTTGTCACTATCTTCTAAAACAACTTTTGATAATTGAGTAAAAGAATCAACTTGAATGTCAGCACTAAAAGCAGGACTTCCACTCATATGTACTGATCTTACATCAGCAAAAGAATGTGTAAACACACTCTTAATTGTTAAATCATTTGTGCCGTCTGTTACATTTCCGGTTCTATCAGATGCTGTGATTTTGTTTCCAGCATTAAATGACCCTGTAACACCAGTGAGAAAAATTTTATCTCCACTAGTGCCATCTGAATAAACACCTCCACTAGCCCCTGTAGTAGCATCTTTAATTCTCAATCCACCACTACTTGCATTTGCAGTTAATGTGGCACTAGCAATACCAGATAAAACAATTTCTGTAAATGCTTGAACATCAAAAAGAAATAGTTTATAAGTTGCTGTTGTAGTTCCTGCTACACCTGTAGAATATTCCAACCCTCTTGATCTTGCTACACCAATTTGTCTTCCACCAGAGCTACCTCTAGAATCTTGTGCAGCGTTGTATAAACCAATTTCTTTAAATGGTGTAGTTTCTGTTCCAACCGCACCAATGTCTGGACTATTGTATACATTCGTTACATTTACATAACTTCCCATATGAGCCATAGTTATACTAGCATTCACTGTATCAAAAGTTCTTGCTTTATTCACATCTTTAAATGTTGGTCCACGCCGTTCTACCTCAAATCCTCTTACATATGCGGTGCCGGGAGAGACTCTAACAGACAATAAGTCGGTGCTTGCTGTATTACGATCATCCGTCGTATCTCCAGCAGTGTATAGACCAACATTATCATTTACAGTTACTGATTCATCAACAGCAAAAACAAATGGAACAGTAGTATAGTTTCCAGACTCATTAAATGTTCTTCTTGCCATTGTTTCTTCTAATATAGAGTATTCAGTATTTCTAACCTTTCTAAGTTCCACACCAGCTTTAATATCCATCAATTGAATAAAATTACTATCGGCAGTGGAAGTTCTTTCTAATTTAGCTAATGTTAGGTTAATTTGTAATCTATCTGCACCTCTTGCAGAAAAATTATTAGAACCAGTAGAATTGTCTAGAAGAGTAGTATCGTCGCCGGAAGAAACAAGTTTTTCTTCTACTGTAAAACCCACTCTAAAGCTAGGTGCTGGAGAGTATGGGTCTAAAACAATAGTTTGTGTATTACATTGAACAAAATGACCACGAACATAATACACACCGCTTTGAACTTCTACGGCTGATCCTGTTCTAGCCGCTGGACCTGTGGCACTTGCCAATTGTGATGCAGATGAACCTGTAGCCGCCTTAAATGTGGATGTAAATGCTGTAAGAGATGCCGCATTTGCAGAATAACTTGTTGTGTGTGTGGTACTAATATTTGCAGAAAGATTTTCACCATCAGCAAAAACAGAGGTTTGTCCATCTGTTCCTGCATTAATATAATTAATAAACAATAATGGTTGTTCTGTGGTTGTTTTTTCTTGGATACCAATAACTTTTGCAGTAACTCCTGTAGTTGCTCCTGTAATAACAACTGGATTTGTCGTATCCAGATACTGAGAAAGTTTAATTGTTTCTCCACCAAAAGTATCAACTAATTTTAATGAATAGTAACTTGAGTTAAAAGAAATTTGGCCGGGAATAACCATGGCCCCTTCTTCAAATATATGGTCACTATGTTTAGCAATTTGATTCTGAAGACTTGATTGTAATTGTGTCAGTTCTCTTGCTTGAATCGCAGAACCGGGCCGAAAAAGAGTACGAACAAAGTTTTTAGATTCATCAAAATCATCAAAATAAGGACTTATATTTAAATTTGTTTTTTGAGTAACCACTTTAGAACTCCACTACAAGTTTTATATCTTCTGTTTGTGACGTTGATCTGAAGATAGGTCTTCTATTTTCTACATATACGATATCACCACTATCTGGTTCTAATTCTGGATTGGCATATCCATCAGCAAATGTAATAGAACCACCATTTGCTAGAGTTACAGCAGTGTCTGCAGCAGCATCAGGCGTTCCAGAAGCACCACTCCCACCTGTATTGGTTATAGCATTAGCGCCCGAAAATCTATTACCACTACCTTGACCAACTCCTGTACTAACTGTAGGTGAAGTCACAGAGGATGTTCCATGACCATTATATCTTTCTTGAATGACATATAAAATTCTATTAGTTGAATCATATTCTACTACTTTTCCAACCGCACCAGTTGAAGCTTGAATTACAGTTTCATCTGGAAGAAAAGTTCCTGCCCCAGATTCTAATTTAATAGCATATGACAATCTGGCAGTGCTAGATGAAGCAATTGTTGAAGTTCCAAATGTGGTTGGATCAACACACAATGCTAAACTTCTAAAATCATTTCCAGCAGAAATATCATCATTTTCAGCACCCGTCATAGTAACTCTTGCCATAACAAAATGACCACCTAACTCTTCAATCGCATTAAATCCATGACCCCCTTTTGGTGAAATAATAACCTTTACAGAACCACCACTACCACCCATAGCAGAGGCTGAAGTCAAAGCAGCATCGGAAAAGGTATATCCAGAATCAAGGTTTATAGTTGCAAAGGTATATTCTGTTCCTGCAGTTTCCACCGTGCTATCTGTTCCATCTGTTAGACCAAATGCTTGTATAACACCACCTGATACAATAAGTTTTAAAATAGCCCCTGTAGATTTTCCAGCATTCGTACCATCCCCATAAACTGGTGTAAAATACGTTCCATCTGTATAACCACTTCCACCTGTAACAATGAATGATTCAATGGCACCATCAGTAGCATTTGCACTTACGGTGCTATCAGTTGCTACTGGTATAAAATCTGAAGTGAAAAATTTTGCTTCATCTGATGAAGAGACAGTAAACATATATTTTAATACATACCCACCCAGTTCAAATGGAGAGTTGGAAGTTGAAGTAGGTTCTGTTCCAGAATAAGCGGCACCACCACCATTATCAAGAACCTTATAAACTCTATTATCAGCAGTCATAAAATAAAAAGTAGCATCATATAAATTTGAAGCTCCAGATGTACTAGTATTGGTAGAACTAATATCATGTTCATACATGTCATATACTGTGCTGTTAGCCCAGTTTCTTCTCGAAACAACATTGCTTACATCAGTAGAAACTATTTTTTTTGCACCAATAGCACTATCCCAAATATAAAATTCACTACCAACATCATCATTTGGGGTTGGTGGACTTGTATCCGAACCACCAGAAGTATCGCTATCATATGCTGTAGGTTTACCTATTAACATATAATAAGTGCTTGCAGATGCTTCACTAAACGACTCTTTAAATTGAGACGCATTGTGAATTCTAAATTTTTCTGTGACTATTGCTACCATAGTTTTTATCCTATTTTTATATTTATATACTTATTTATACATTAAGTAAAAACGATTCTTGTGTACCTTCTTCAATTAAAAATCAACTTTCTTTTACATGTATCATTGTTGACCGAGCAAATCTGACACCATCAGTTGATCTACTTTGCAGAGGAACTGTTCCTTTTTGGTTTTCTTCTTCTAACTCAAATCTCACAGTTTCCAATATAAATTTACTATTAACATTATGAGGTGGAGTGGTGCCTTCAACAAGAATAAAATCCCCAAAAGATGTGGCATTAGTAGTCCCATCTTCAAGTCTAAATGTTCCTGTTTCTTGACTATCCTCTAATAATACTCCAATAATATTATCATCTGTGCTTTTTTCATTTGCGTGTTCATTTAAAATCAAAAGGTCTGACCTTTGTATGTCTCCTAAAGCAAAACCAAAATTAATCTTATCTTCGCTGACTAGACGATTTTCAACAGAAGTGTTTCCAGAACCTATTGTAGCATCTTCTAATAACATGTTTTCACCAGCATTAGCACTACTGCCATTAGAACCATCTAAAACAAGAAAATCTGTACTAAAATTAATGAAATCACTAATTGTGGGACTTGTTCCTTTTCCTTGAAGAAAGGATTCTTCTTCTAATAACATTTTTATATTTGACCCACCAAAATTAGCTCCGTATGACTCTGAACCTGTCTGTGAAGAATACAATATCATATCAAGATTTCTATACATTGGTGCTTTATAATGATATCCATCAACAAGAATTACGCCTGTGTCATCTTCCAATAAGAAACCTCGATCTTCAAATAAAGATTGTGATATTGTTTCTATACCGCTAGTTGTCATTCCATTCACTACAGGAAGATCAATTTTTGTTGAAGCAAAAGAAGTTACTCTTCTCACTGTAGTTTCATCAACACCACCAGTGCCAGAAGTTTCTAGTTGCATTTTTCCAGCACCTTCTTCTAGCAACAATGATTGTTGTTCTGCTGGAACTGTTTCAAATTTAAATGCTCTTACTTCTTGTAAAATATCTTGTAACTCAAAAGAGTCTCCAGCATTACTTCCAGATGCATCACTTCTATCAATTAATAAATCTCCACCAGCATTACTACTGTCTGAATCACTTCCATTCAAAACCAAATTGAACGATACATCTACTGCAGTCTCAATTAAAAGTCTATCTCCTTCTCCAGTTGAATTTGAATCTTTACCATTTAAAACTAATACACCACCACGACCATCAACCGTGGCATCTTCTAGTTGCATGTTCTGAACACTTCTGGGGGAATAAAGAATTGTTTCTCCTAGAAGTGATCCACCAGCATTACTGCTATCTGAATCAGTGCCATCTAAAAGTATACCATCATCTTCCAAATAATTATTTGGTGCTTCTTCTAATGTTATATTATCTGTCAAACTACCTGATGCAAATTCAATTGTTTGAAAATTCATTTTCTGAACAGAATCAAAAACATCAACAATTGAAGTTATTGTTCCCGGTGCTGCTGGATGGGCAAAACCACCACCCAAACTAGCACCAATATTGCCAGTTTTTGCATCCAATTGAGTAGACATTTGAACCTTACCAAAAGCGGCAAATCCGGCAGGATGAACAGCCTTTCTAAGAGCATTAAGCCAATCTGCTGTTCCATAAGCAGTAACAATCTCATATGAAAATTGTTGATAGAAAAATGAATCTTGAAGTCTAATCAAATCATGACTCAACTGACTAAGATATGTATCATAACCGGGAGTTGTTTCACTAACAGGACCAATAGTAGCGTTTGTCTTTGCAATATTAACATTGACAATAGTAGCACTTCCAGAAGCAGTTGAAATTGTAGTGGTTCCTGCTGAAAAATCAATTCCATCAAGCTCATGAATTAAGTTATCACCAGCATGTGTAGAAGATGTATTAATGCCATTCAATGCTACCGCACCAGTTTGAGGAGATATTTCTTGTAAAAGTCTACCTTGTATAGTGCCAGCAATATCTTCCAATAAAATATCAATACTTCCAGAATCTGTTTCATTAACTATCAATCCACCAGCATTACTACTGTCTGAATCAGTGCCGTCTAAAACTAACCTCAATGAATTTCCACTTTCATCAAGTGTATCTGATGAAGCATCCGTTACAAGGCGTTGACCTACACCATGAACTGCACCATCAGAGTTTTCTAAAAGAAAATATTCTCCATCACCATCTACATCTGGAACAATAGTTGAAAAGTTTTCAGCAATAAATTTATTACCAAATACATTAGAACCACCAGTTCTTTCTGATACTAAATTTTCTCCAGCATTTGTTCCATCGGAGTCTGTTCCATCAGCAACTAAAAACTGTGGTGTAGTGTCATGCTCTGCTATAAGAAATACATCGTCACTTCCTTCAAAGAGAATTTTTCCGTTAACATCTCCACCGCTTGTATCAGTAGCATCAAGAATGATATTAGAAATAACTTCGACTCTGGTTCCTTCTTGTCTTAAAATATCAAAAAATGAATCTCCAGTTGTTCCATCTTCCATTCTCAAATTAAAATCTGTAACAAACTCGGCATCTGTAACGATATAATCACCATCTTCAGTTATCAAAGCTTCTTCTGTAGGTAAATGACCATCAGCAACTAAAATACTTTTTTGTGTCTTATCAATTCCAGAAATAGCATCTCCATTGCTATCAACATCCTCAAGCTCCATAGGAATAGCATCAGTAGTTTCCAATGTTGTTCTAATTACATCTTCAAAACTGACTTCTAAAATTTGTCTAGTGCCATCATAATTTCTTACAGTTCCTGTGTGAGAAGTAAGTGCTTCTCCAACCTTGAATTCACCAGTAACACCCTTTACTTGGAAGTTAGCTCTAGCTGTAGTATCTGGGACTATCGCATAATCGAAACCGGGATTTTTTAAATCAACAACTCTGATATTTCCAATATCATCTGTTGTTCCAAATAATGTTGCATCAGAACCAAACTCTGAAGAAACAGCAGCAGTAGGTAATTTTTTATATCCCCCACCACTCTTCAATATTACGGCTCTTGAGATAGCCTCATTTTGTGTATCAGTGCCAAACTCAATTGCAATTCTATCACCATCTGTCTTGAATTCATCTGGTTCAACATAATCATCCATCAACATTACTGATCTATCATCCAGACCACCAGTAGCACTATCTCCTGTTCCACTTGCACCTGTTGTATTTGTTCTATTAAAAACTAAATTTGATCCATAAAGAGTTATTGTTTCACTTACATCTAAAATTGTTAAAGATGATACGTTAGTAGACTTGGCATGATTTGAAAAATTAGAGGGCATCCAAAATTCTTGATTTTTATATTCCTCAAATATATGTTTATGGGCAACTCCTGCAGGGCTTCCATCATTTGCCCTTTCGGCATCTTGGAAAGATAGATAGAGAGGATAATAATAACCTTTTGTATCACTATAAAGAGTGTCAGTTCCAAACACTGAAAACGGTTCCACTCCTACTGTCTCATCTTCAAGTTGAACTCCAAATGATTCTAAATGTGTGCTGGTTCCATCTTCAATAACTATAAAATCTCCAGCATCTGTGCTATCAGTATCTGTTCCATCCAACTGCATAGCACCATCTAATATCGAAACTACACCGAGAGCATTTGAGGTTGATACTTCATCATCACCAGTTGTAAATATAATTCTGTCGCCAACTTTATAATCTGTGCCACCAGCATCAACATAAATGCCTTTTATACTACCCGTGCCAATGTCAGATACTTCAGAAACTGCTAAATTATTGCCTCGATTTTCAAAATCAATCTGACTACCAACAGAATATAAACTTCCTCTTTTATCATCTGTAACTGAAATAGAATCAACAATATTTTTTACAGTGAATGTCAATATAAAATCAGTGGTATTCGAGGTAGCCGTGATGGTTTCATCATCTTGGAAGGTTCCAACCACACTATCAAGGTCTAATTCAATTTGTGTTATTTCTATTTTTTTCTCTTCTAAAAGTTCAATAGATGCCACAACACCTGTTGCACCGGAAGTTGCTCCAGTTACCTTTTGACCAACAATTTCACTTCCTAATGAATTTGGTCCTGCAACCGTTCTTAATAATTTTCTACTATTCCAACGACCATCAGATGCTCGTATCATTAATTCATTAGGATAATTAACAGTCACATCATCATTTAAAAGCATTTTCATGAAAAGTTTATGACCTTCACGAGTTCCCTTTATGGCATATAAGTCTCTTATATTTTTGATGATATTTCTTTTATCTAAACCATCTGTTAAATCATCTGGTATGGATACCATAAAGGCATCTCGCATCTTATCTAAAAAGTCATAAATGGTATTATCAACATTAGCATACTCTAAAAGTTGCTGAATATTTTGTATAGGATTACCACGATATTTTACAACTACACCAGTAGCAGCAGATGTTGCTCCAGTTACAGTCTCTCCGGTTATGAATTGTTGATTTGATGTTATGAAAATTCTTGGTGTAGAATTTCCCAAGTCATCTACTAAAATTTTTGCTGTGGCTTTTGATGTTGCACCTGTTATTGTTTCCCCAACTTCAAACTTACCTGTGGTTCCATTTTCTTTTTGTAATACAATCTTGTTTCCTTCTTCATCCAACAAAGAAGAATCTGATGAGGTTTCTAATAAAATATTATTAATCGTGACCGTTAATTCTAATTCTGCAGATTCTAAAAATTCATAATAAGTTTTTAGAAAATCCGTAAATATGGGATGATCTGAAACAACAAACTCTGGCATATGGTCAGTAAAAACTGGACTAATTTTTGTTGTAAGTTTTGCTGTACTTGGATTATCAAAAGGAGCCATTTTAGTACGCCGAGGTTATAGAGTGAGATGATGCTTGTGCTGTTGTATTATCAGTTGTTCCAGATGCTATACCATCCACACTTCCATTGACTGTGCTATTAACAGTATCAATACTTAACAAAAGATTTCTCGTTGGTTGAATGTTAGCAGCATTAGGAATTGCAGTTAAACGCATAACACTAGAGGTTATTTCATCAACTAACCCAATAGATGTAATTTGTAATGCATTTATTTTTACAATACCCTTTTTATAATCAACAGTTCCTGCAGTAGCATCAACAATCACCCGTGTTCCTGCTGGATTTGTGGTAGTTGCCGTAGATTCTGGTTGAATATAATATCTTCTAATATTACCATTTCCATCTTCATCAAAAAATTGTTCATTTACAGTGTCATTAATTTCAAAAAAACCTGTGCTTGCAATACTACCCCCAGCATCCGAATTATAACCAGAATAAGGATTGTAGATAGCATTACCGTAATTAATTGTATATCCAGTAGCCGTATTTAACGTAGGTGTAAAGTTTTTACCCATGTTTATGGTAACTGTGGCACTAGTAATCGAAGTATTTGCATCGTCAATAGCTGCAGCAAATTCAGAGTGTCTAAAGGGTGCATCAAATGCATTTAATTTATTTGTATTAAATGAAACCATTTCGTTATTGACAATTGTTTCTAAATCTGATATAGTCTTTGAAGTCTTACTTGTATCATATGTAAAACTTACCTTAATTATTAAATTTAGAGTTTCTGGATCGACAATCACAGGGGTGATTGATGCTACTGTGAATTTTTTTAAACTTGACACAAGAGAAGTTTTTTCACTATCTGTCAAATTATTACCAGATGTTGTCTTAATTGAAATAAAAACTTTACCATATTCTGGTGTATCAGTTACACCAACGCTTGTGTCAAAAGAACCAACATCTCCACTAAAAACTTGCACCGCTCTTGTGTTAGCATACAACTCTTTAACTTTTAATTTATAATCATCTGTAGTTACCGCTCGACCTTGTGAAGCATAATTTAAAGGAGCGTTATATTTTACAGATGCAATACTTTCTCGTCTTTTACCACCACTGGATGCATTTATTGTAGACACAGATACATTTGTTACTGTAGCAATAGCTGCCGTTGCTTCAAATATTGATGCTCCATTTCCTAAATTTAAGTTTGACACTACATGATTTAAACGAACAATATTTCCATCTGATAATGCTTTACCAAGAACTCCATCTCCAAAGTATACTTCAAATTGTCCATTCTCTACCTCTTGTAAAAAATATACTTCAGATGTAGAAGACACTTGTGATATATCTGTTGTTTTTGTAAATGTGGTGGTTGTGGTATCAGATGCTGATGTTTGAACAGTTACAGTTAATGTGCTTGTATCTGCTAATGGACTTGGTATTACAAATCGTTGTTCAGCATCAGATGTATCAACAGTATATCTTGATGTTATATATGTTCCTTCATATATTTCAACACTTGGAAATACAATCGTTGTTCCACTTCTTTGTTTAGTAACATCAGCAATAGTCACAAACTGATATGTAACATCATCAATTGAAGTTGAAAATGCTGTCCCTGCTGGCATGGTAGCAGAACTTCTTGTTGTATTATTAAGAGTTACATCAACTGTGGCTTTTGCTGCAGTCGATGAAATTGGTGTATATCCTAATGTCTTTGCATGAGAAACTACACTTGACCTTAAAGACGCACTATCTAAAAACATTTCATTTGCTAACATGTTAGCATTATAACCTAGATAATGTGTGTTATAAGCAAGAACATCCAAAAGTATATTCATACCAGAACCTTCAAAATCATAATCTTTAAAGGTATCTTGTGCTTTCAAAAAGATTTTAAAATTTTCTTTTACTGCATCAAAATCAAATTCTGTAACTGTTAATCTTGAATCATTAATTGCCATTATCGTAATCTCTCTAAAAACAATGTTAAATCTACTAACTCTGTTGGAACATTCACAACAAAAAAACTTAGGCTAACATTATAAGCATTACGATCTAGTGTTGGTAAAGCAGTGATTGAAATAACTCTTGCTCTTGGTTCATAATTTTCTATAACTTCTTCAATGTTCTTTGTCAATATAAATGCTGTTAATTGAGTAACAGGTTCAAATAAAGTGGCACGAATGTCAGACCCAATATCAGGATTAAAAGGTTTTTCATAGAAATTTAAAAATACAAGATTTCTAATTGACCTTTTAACTGCTGTAATATTATTTAAAATATTAACATCTTTAGTTTCTGGTTTTCTTGTAAAAAGTAAATCTAAGTCAGCATAAGTTCTTACAGAACCACCATCTGGAAAATTATTACCTTCGGCATCAAATCGACCTTCTTTATTTACATCAAATATTTTATCCTCATTACCAGACTCTGCAGATTGCCGAAAAAATTCAGTGTGATTCTGTGTATCCATTATGGACTCCCGTTCTTTTATTTATAACGGAAAGTTAGACAAGTTTAGTCATTACTCCACTCCCCCGCCGTATCCCGGCGGTTCCTCTGGTGTTATAGCCGCTTTAGCGTAAGGCTTCGCCTTCCCAGATTTTCCTGATGACCCAACAAGAGACAGTTGTAATGCCAAAGAAACATTAGAAGAAGCTAAATTGGCAAGAGCCAACCCGCCAGCGATTGCCCCACCAATTCCTGCACTCCCACCACCAGAACCACCAGCACCACCTCCTGCCGCTTGTGTAGCTTGTCGAGTAAGTTTCTCTGCTGCAGCGGTCGCTGCGTCAGTAGTTATTGTTTCTGGTATTCTAACATCTGGAATAGGAATTTGATTGCCTTTTGAATCTGTAATTCTAAAATTACTGTGTACTTCAAATGGAACATCAGGATTTTCTTTCTGCTTTTTTATTGCTTCTTTTACAGCAAGATCAATTATTGTAGCACCAGATGATTTAAATTCTACACCATCATCATCAATAATTCTGTCATCATCCTCTGACACTGGAAAATCACGCAATTCATTCAATCCGATTGGGAGAACTTGTAATACAGTATCTCCAAATTCATTTTGAACTTCTGTAACGCTACTGCTATCAATAAATCTAAGAACCAAGTCTTCAGCTTCAGAATTTGGAATTTCCCTTAATATAAAATCACCACCAGCCCCAGAAGAAATTTTTTCAATAAGTTTATTATTTTGTATAAGTAACTCTCTACCAGTATGTAAGACGATTGGAAGATTAGCCGCTGCTGGAACATTTTGAATTATTGTTGCTAACGCACCATTTGCGATTGTTCCAACCACACCAATTGCTGTTGCTGTTGCTGCAGCGTCGAGAACTGCCCTAAAATTTCCTTGTTTTAGAGTAGCAATAGCAGCAACAGCAGCCAAAGGATTATTCATGGCGGCGGCGGCAATTTTTGCTAACTCATTATGAAAACTAGCTGTTCCAAGAAGTCTTCCAAGAGCATTTCTAGCTTGATTGCCAGCTATGGCTCCAAAACTAGCACCCATAGCACCACCCATAATAAGTCCAGCTATACTAGCAGCCAACTTTTTGGCGGGTTCTGATGCCTTTTTAATTTTATCCTCTGTTGGACCGCCGGGAGTTACATCAAAAAGCCGGTCATGGTTCGTTTCCATAAGGTCGAAGCTATCATCAGCCACTATTAATCTCCTTTATATTACAATTCCACTAGATCAGTCTAGTGCTGCCCCCACCGGATTCATCATATGGCAGCAATTGCTTCAGAGAGGTCAGTCTCGGCTGGACCTTGTATACCACCCGCAAAGACATCTGAACTACCTTCTGCTACCCATGTGCAATTCGGTCCAACATCATCGCCAACTCGACCACAACCTCTATTATTAACTCTTACAGTTGAACTGCCATATGTAATAACATTTTGATGTAAAGGACATGTATGTGTATGTGGTATTTTATGATTATGGTTTCTATCTAATTGTCTACTCACAAAAATATCATTAACTTTTACATCTGGTGAATGTTCTTCTCGGATTGGAATTTCACAATGTATTGCATCTTCCGCTCCTACATAAGTTACTCCCGGCATTTTTATCTCCTTTATTATAATATTTATTTCTATGAAGGAATATTATATCTATATTCTTCTGCTGTTGTGTCAACAGATTCCAAAGTTTTCCAAGCATCATTGTTTGCTCTGGCATGTTCTACTAATTTAAGACCTCTATATCCCCACAGAGCGAGTTCTCGATGCTCTTCCTCTGTATGATTTTTAAGGTCTTTCTCTTCAACTGTACCCGCTGGTTCTGCTTGCCGCAATCCTCTTGCAGTTGGGGCATCTTCAAGAACTAAAATATCAGTTGGATAATTTTCTAATGCCAATCTATGTCTTCCATGTATTTCTGAATCTTCACCAACTATTTTTCCACCCGCATTACTACCAGATGCATCACTTCCATTTAAAAGTATATGAACAGGGAAAACCCGTCCAAGCTCTTCGGAGGCATTGCCATCAACAACGACCTGTTGGTCCATAGAAATTAGTATATTATCTCCATTAACTTCTTGAACTAAAAAATCTCCTGTCTCTGCTATTAAATTGCCGAGTACTGGAACACCTTCAGTTATTAAATGTGGAATGGCATCTTCATCTGAATCAAAAGTGTCATGTTCTAATCGAAGTTGAAAACTTTCTGTTACTGGACCAAGCTGTTCACCATCATCTCCAAAATCTACATCAGGCTTATATTTAATAACCTCTAAAATTTTATCTTTAGGTATATCATCATATTCAGTATATGTATGATACTTACCATAAATATCTAATATTATAAATTGATGTGCCATTATGGTTCCAGATCGCCACCGGGCGTGGCTGGCCAAGACTTAGATATTATGGAAGGTGGATTAGGTTGGTTCAAGTGAACCAATTTGCCATCAACATATACAGTTTGTAAAGCATGAAGGTGAGTTGTTTTTCCAGTATATATTGATTTTGTGTCTGCATTACCCGCTTCAACGTTTATTGTTAACCCATCCAATGTCGGACCTGTTGTACCTAAATTAACATCTCTTCCATCTATAGAAACCGAGTCCAATGCACCTATTACTATAGCACTTTTACTAGACAAAATGTCTAATTGTCCATCAGTGATAACTTCAAGTGAACCAACTGACTCCAGCACCATCCTCTTCCTTGTGGAATGTAATTGATTTCGGTCTGATTGTAATACTATATTTCTTGCAGAATGTAGTTGGATATCTTCTCCAACGATATGGAGTTCATGATTTGAAACAGTATTAGCATAATGTTGTTCAATTTTATGAACTGAAGCACCTTTTATTTCTTCTAAATTATCTCCCAGTATTTTCACTTCTTTATTTCCATGTATTTTTTGAGTGAAATCACCAGTAACTTCTAGAATATAATCTCCCATCACCAGATGACGCATATTTCCAACAACAGTTAAAGTCACTCCCTCTTTTGCTGCACCACTAGAATTAATAAAAATATTCTTTTTACCAGCAACAATTTCGTAACTATCTCCTTCGACTTTAACTACTTTTTCATTCTTTCCAGAACTTGTGCTAATAATTTCTTCAAAGCTATCATTAGCATGTTGAGTTAATATTCGAGAGGTTCTAGCATCATCATCAAATTCTACTATATGACCACTCTCCGACTCAAATACATGATTAAAAGGATACTTTGCTGATGGATATGGATTAGCATTAGGAGGATGACCTTTTGGGTGCGGTTGATCCCATTTAAGACCTGATGATGCCTTTTCTTTTTCCTCATCCCATTCAATTTCAGCTTTCTCAGGCGAGTTTGCCTCATCAATATTTTTTTCTGTAGTTGCCATTCCTTGTATATCTGATAGCTCTGTAGAAGCGGTTTGGGCGGCAACATTTTCTGATACAGTAGCGACAGCCCCTTCAACCGCTCTAGTAACCTCTGGACTAGTAATATCTTCAGGATTAGTAGCCATTAATTATTCTCCCCCACTTCATCAAATCGGATCGTCAACAGAAGCGGCAGCTTCTGCTGCATCTGCAGCATCGGCAGCAGCAGCGGCGGCATCTGATATTTCATCAGGACCAGCCCCTTTTGTCGATAACATTTTAGGTTTTGTTGCAACAGGTATACCTTTTACTCTCTTTTTTCTTCTGTTTTTAAGTGCCGTATGATATTCTGAAATCACTCCTCTTGCAAGTCTGGATGTGTCAGGTTCACCGATTTTGTGACCAGAACTTGCAAGACCTTTTGATGAAGGATAATATCCGAATGGATCAGCAAAGCCCACTCCCGACTTAGGCTTTGTAGGAACACCGGGAAGCGTACCAATAATAATGGGTAATTGTTTCTCTTCTGAATCCCGAAAGAAACCTACAACCCAAGTACCCTCTACCATGAACGTAGGGGTATGTCCTAGCCCATTCATAGAAGGGCTAGTTACAGGGTGCATAACATGCGCCCATGGTAGATCAATTGTCGGAAGGTCAGATAAATTTTCAGTGTGAAAGCCAAGACAACGAACCCGTACTCGTCCTAATAATAAAGGGTCTTTCCTGTCTTCCACAACCCCAACGAACCATACGAATCCGTCAAGGCCAAAAAACTCACTTGAGGGTTGTGTCATATATTTAATCCTTTACTTTATTTATAAAGGATTAATGCAAGTCTGGATCACGCCCCATCAATTTTGACTGAACAGTATACTTCTCTATCTCGACTTCTTGTCCAGTATCTTTTAATATTTCCATTGCCACAATAGCATCATTATAAGATAAACCTTCTTCCAAGATTTGTTTCGTTATGATACGATACCTAATCATGGTTTCTTATTTAGCAAACAAAACATCTTTCAGAAGAATATATTCCGTTTTACCTCTTGAAGTCTCCATCTCAAGGTATACAGATTCTATATCCTTATTCTTTACCATACGATAATCTTTACCTTTCTTCGACCAATAGAGTATATTCTTTCCACTAAATTTCACTTCTTCAAACTTATCAGAGAAAACGCCGACGATTTTCGCCGATTTTTTCTCACCGAACCAGTCTGTGAAAGTCACAACCTCATTCATCTTCATTTTTCATACCCCATATTTGTATTACAAAGCGTCTTTCTGCCCACGGATTCACTGCTGTCGTCATATGTACCTTGTCACTTGATGGAACAGTCTCTAATAATAATGTGTTGCATTTTGGCACTAGTGCGTTCCATTCTCCCTTTGCCATTGTGCCATCCCTGTGAAGATATAATCCACCCCAGTTCACCTTCCATTCTTTCATCAGATAGATCGTGCCAAAGAAAGCATAACCTATATCAGAATGTGGATTTAGTTGTGAATAGGGAAACTGTATCGCAAACTGCCAGTTAACTCTACTACCTCTCATTGTATCAGATAATATATTGATATTAGGAAAGTATGGCTCTAGTTTCCTCTGTAACATCTCTGATAAAGCAACAGATACTTCTGCTGATAACAATTGCCCTGTACCATATGAATCTGACATATCTTTTTTGTCGATATCCTTGGAGACAAATG
>MDTE01179976.1_pt1 | contig 21466 bp, 17 predicted proteins | sample 811231 | NCBI WGS metagenome assembly MDTE01 (sample SAMN05326651, study PRJNA326480) | marine metagenome | isolation source: seawater | place: Indian Ocean: Red Sea | collected 2010
CGAAGACCCGGCATTCGACCCCGGGCGTCGGCCTTATCAGCCGGCCGCCACACCACGACATCTATTCAATCGAGGATCTCGCCCAGCTGATCCACGACCTCAAGAACGCCAACCCGACGGCCCGGATCCACGTGAAATTGGTCGCCGAGGTCGGCGTCGGCACGGTCGCAGCCGGCGTGTCGAAGGCGCACGCCGATGTGGTGCTCATCTCGGGCCACGACGGCGGGACCGGCGCCTCACCCCAGACCTCCATCAAACACGCCGGCGCACCGTGGGAACTCGGACTGGCGGAGACCCAGCAGACCCTCCTGCTCAACGACCTGCGGGACCGCATCGTGGTCCAGGGCGACGGCCAGCTGAAGACCGGCCGCGACGTGGTGATCGCCGCGCTCCTCGGCGGCGACGAGTTCGGCTTCGCCACCGCCCCCCTGGTCGTTTCGGGCTGCGTGATGATGCGGGTCTGCCACCTCGACACCTGTCCGGTGGGGGTGGCCACCCAGAACCCGGAGCTGCGCAAGAAGTTCACCGGGCGCCCCGAGTTCGTCGTCAACTTCTTCGAGTACATCGCCGAGGAGGTCCGCGAGCTGCTGGCCGCCCTGGGCTTCCGCACCCTCGACGAGGCCATCGGCCGGGCCGAGTGCCTCGACGTCCGCGAGGCCGTGGACCACTGGAAGGCGTCGGGCCTGGACCTGGCGCCCATCCTCCACGTGCCCGACGTGGGCGAAGCCGACCGACGCAACACCGGCGGCCAGGACCACGGGCTGGAGGCCATCCTGGACCGCACCCTGATCGCCGAGTCCGACCCGGCGCTGTCCGACGGCCGGCCGGTCCGCATCGCCACCGCGGTGGGCAACGTCGACCGCTCGGTGGGCACGATGCTCGGCTACGAGCTGACGAAGCGCTACGGCGGCAGTGGCCTGCCCGACGACACGATCTCCATCGACCTGCACGGCTCGGCCGGCAACAGCTTCGGCACGTTCGTGCCCCGGGGCATCACCCTGCGCCTGGTCGGCGACGCCAACGACTACGTGGGCAAGGGCCTGTCGGGTGGTCGGATCACCATCCGCCCGCCGGCCGACGCCCCGTTCGTGGCCGAGGAGCAGATCATCGCCGGCAACGTGCTGCTGTACGGGGCCACCTCCGGCGAGGCCTTCATCCGGGGCCGGGTGGGGGAGCGGTTCTGCGTCCGCAACTCGGGCGCCACCGCCGTCGTGGAGGGCATCGGCGACCACGGGTGCGAGTACATGACCGGCGGGCGGGCCGTCATCCTCGGCCCGACGGGCCGCAACTTCGCCGCCGGGATGTCGGGCGGCATCGCCTTCGTCCACGACCCGACCGGCGGGTTTCCGGCCCGGGTCAACCGGGAGATGGTCCTCGTCGAGGCGCCGGACGACGACGACCGGACGTGGCTGCGGGACCTCCTGGTCCGCCACCACGCCGAGACCGGTTCCACGGTGGCAGAAAGGCTCCTGGCCGCGTGGGAGGTCGAGGCCGCCCACATCGTGAAGGTCATGCCCACCGACTACAAGCGGGTGCTCGAGGCCGCAGCGGCCGCCCGGGCGTCCGGTGGCGACGAGACCGAGGCGATCATGGCCTCGACGCGGGTCTAGGCCGAGGCCGGAGAGGGAGGACAGCACCATGGGCGATCCACGCGGCTTCCTGAAGCTCGACCGCCACACCCCGGACCGGCGCTCGGTCCCTGTCCGCCTGCGCGACTGGAAGGAGGTCTACGAGCCGTTCCCGGAGGAGTCGCTCCGCGACCAGGCCAGCCGCTGCATGGACTGCGGCATCCCGTTCTGCAACAACGGCTGTCCGCTGGGCAACCTCATCCCGGACTGGAACGACCTGACCTACCGGGGCCACTGGAGCGACGCCATCGACCGGCTCCACGCCACCAACAACTTCCCCGAGTTCACCGGGCGGCTCTGTCCCGCTCCCTGCGAGACGGCCTGCGTGCTGGGAATCAACGAGCCGCCGGTGACCATCAAGCAGGTCGAGGTCTCGATCGTGGACCGGGCCTGGGACGAGGGATGGATCACCCCGCTCGTCCCCGCCGAGAACACCGGCCGTCGCGTGGCCGTGGTCGGCTCCGGACCGGCCGGCCTCGCCGCCGCCCAACAGCTCACCCGGGCCGGCCATGCCGTGGTCGTCTTCGAGCGGGCCGACCGGATCGGTGGCCTGCTGCGCTACGGCATCCCCGAGTTCAAGATGGAGAAGCTCCACCTGGACCGTCGGCTGGCCCAGATGGAGGCCGAGGGCACCGAGTTCCGGACCAACACGAACGTGGGCGTCGACATCTCGGTGGACGACCTCCGGGCCGACTTCGACGCGGTGGTCCTGGCCGGCGGCGCCACCCAGTGGCGCGACCTGCCCATCCCCGGGCGCGAGGCCGTCGGCGTCTACCAGGCCATGGAGTACCTGCCGGGCGCCAACCGGGTCCAGGAGGGCGACCTCGACGCGGCGCCCATCAGCGCCGAGGGGAAGGAGGTGGTGATCATCGGCGGCGGCGACACCGGGGCCGACTGCCTCGGGACCTCGTTGCGCCAGGGCGCCCGGTCGGTCCACCAGTTCGAGATCATGCCCCGCCCGCCGGACGAGCGTCCGGACGCGAACCCATGGCCCACCTGGCCGGTGGTGTACCGGGTGTCGTCGGCCCACGAGGAGGGCGGCACCCGCGAGTACGCCATCAACACCTCGGAGTTCCTCGCAGACGAGGACGGCAACCTGACCGGCCTGCGCACCCACCGGGTGGAGCAGTCGTTCGCCGACGGCCGGATGTCCTTCGAGCCGGTGGAGGGCTCCGAGGAGGTCTTCCCGGCCGACCTGGTGTTCCTGGCCATGGGCTTCACCGGCCCGGAGCGCAACGAGCTCCTGGACGGCCTGGGGGTGGAGTTGGACGCCCGGGGCAACGTGGTCCGGGACGACGACTACCGGTCCACCGTCGACGGGGTTTACGTCTGCGGCGACATGGGCCGGGGCCAGTCGCTGATCGTGTGGGCCATCGCCGAGGGACGGAGCTGCGCAGCGGCCGTGGACCGGGCCCTGTCGGGAGCCACCCAGCTTCCGGCGCCCATCCCGCCAACCGCAGCACCCCTGCGCTGAGGCCCGCTGCCGCAGAAGGGTCCCTCGTGACGAGAAGTCCGCATCTGGTCCTGGTGCATCGAAACCGGGGGACGACCTGCGCCGCCACCGCGCGACGGTTCCTAGACCAGGCCGATGCAGCTGGCCTGGCTATGACGATCACCATCGTCGACAACGGCTCGGACCCTCAGGAAGTCGAGGCGCTCCGGGACGGGCTTCCTGCCGCCGACCGGGTCGAGGTCCTGGAGGCGGGTTCCAACCTGGGGTTCGGACCCGGGGCGAACGTGGGCCTCCGGCGCTGGTTGGAGGGCGCGGACGGCGATCCCGGCGGGGAAGTGTGCCTGGTGGCGCCCCACGACTCCCGTCCCGCCGAGGGGACCGCGGCGTCGCTGCTCCGGGAGTTCCTGGCCCGACCGGACGCCGGCCTCGCCTCGGCCGACGTGGGCGACGGCGAGGTTCCGAGGATCCAACCGTGGCTCGGCCCCATCGGCGAACCCGCTCCGCCCCTTGATGACGGAGGGGCCGACGGGACGGCCGTCCGCTGGGAGGCCTGCGACTACCCGCACGGGACCCTCATGGCGGCCCGCCGGGCCTGCCTGGAGGCCGTGGGTACCTTCGACGAGCGGTACTTCGCCTACTGCGAGGAGGCCGACCTGGGCCTCCGGGCCCGTGCCGCCGGCTGGGAAGTGGGCCTGGTGCGGGGGGCGCTGGTCCACAACCCGGAGAGCAACACCGAGGCGGCGGTCATCGACCACCTGATGGTGCGAAACACGCTGCTGCTCCTGCGGACCCACTTCGGCTTCGCCAACATGGCGTTCCGGATCGGGGTGGTGGCCGCCGAGCACGTGGTGGGCTGGTGGAAGCCAGAGGTCCGGGGCCCGTACCACACGGGGCGGGCGCGCCTCCGGGCCGTGCGCGATGCCCTCGTGGGCCGCTACGGAGTCCCGTCCAGAACGGCCTGAGGCCTCCCGACGGCAGGTTGTCGGGCCCATATCGACCCATGACCGATCCGGGTCAATGTGCCTGGGCGTCGAGGAAGTCGAGGGCGGCGTCGAGGAAGCCGAAGTCCTTCGGCGTGGCGAAGTGGTCGACGCCGCGGAGTTCCCGGAACGTCGCTTCGGGCAGGAGGTCCACGAGGGGTGCCGCCGGACCGGCGAAGTCCCGATCGCCGAGGGCCACCAGCACCGGGACCGTTACGCCGGCCAGGACCCCGGGGGTGAGGCGCCGACGGTCGGGCCGGGTCATGAAGGCGGCCAGCGCCTCCCGTTCGGGGCTGCCCGCGCCCGGCTTGCCTGCCTCCGGAAGGTCGGCGAAGTAGCGGAGCTCAGGGTCGTCGGCCACGCCGGTGCGCACGGCCTCGGCGATCCGTCCGGCCCGGTCGCCGGACCGGTCGGCCGTGCCCCCGGCTGACTCGGGGACCACGTTGGCGCCCACCCCGGCAACCACGATCCGGTGGAAGCGCTGCGGGTGGTGGGCGGCCAGCCACAGCAGCGCCATGGCCCCGGCCGAGAAGCCGACGGCGTCGACCGGCTCGTCGGGTAGCTCGTGGAGGATGCGGTCCTCCAGGTCCCGGTAGGCCTCGGGGTCGGTCGGCTTGGGCGCCGATCCGTGGCCAAGGAGGTCCACGCCGATCACCCGCCGTCCGGCGTCGGCCAGCAGGTCGACCCAGCCGTTGTGCCGCCAGGTGGCCTCGAACGACGTACCGAATCCGTGGACGAGGAGGACGTCGGGACCGGGCACGGCCGCAAGGTAGCCGCCTCCTACGCTGGGATCGGTGACGGCCCAGCGACTCCTCCTGCTGGTCGGGGTGCCCCTCGGCCTGCTCATGGCGCTGCTGTCGCCGGCCTGGACCGCCTACGACGAGTTCACGCACTTCGCCCGGGTCGTCGACATGGCCCAGGGGAACCTCGAGCCTGGGGAGCACCCTGACGGCATCGGCTCGGTCATCCCGGCCGCCCACCGGGAGGCCACCGGCCAGATCATCCTCGACCACCGGGAGGGACGGGCCCCATGGACCCCGACCTCGGTCCGGGCACTCCTCGACCACCGCCCCGACGGTCGCACGGTCTTCGTGGACACCCGACCGACCACGGCGTCCACGCCGCTCGGCTACCTGCCGGCCGCCGCGGGTGCGGTGGTGCCGGTCGCCGCGGATGCCCCCGGCCTGGTCGTCCTGTGGGCCGGGCGACTGGCCTCTCTGGCCTGCTACCTGGCCCTGGCGTGGTGGGCGGTCCGGTCCGCGGCGTCGTTCCGGTGGACCCTGGCCGGCGCCGCCCTCGTCCCGCTGAACCTGGCCCTGGCCGCCTCGGTGTCACCCGACGGCCTGACCATCGCCGCCGTCCTGGTGGCCGTGTCCGCGTGGACCCGGGTGGAGGCCGACGAGGAACTGGGCTGGGGGACCCTGGTGGCCACCACCGCACTGCTGGCCCTGGCCAAGCCGCCGTACTTCCTGGTCCTCGCGCTGTTCCCGCTGTCGTGGGTTCTGGCACGGCCTGCATCGGAGGGACGGGCGGCCCGACTCCGGGCGGCGGCGGTGGGCGCGGGGGCGCTGGGCGTCGGGCTGGCCACCTCGCTGGCCCGGTCGTCGGAGAACTACCAGGCGGCCACCACCACGATGATCCAGCAGATCGACTACCAGCCCGGCGTCCAGCGGGACCGCCTGCTGGGCGACCTCCCGGGCTTCGTCTGGGCCACGGTCGACACGTGGATCACCGAGTACCGCCACTACGTCCAGGGCTGGTATCGACAGTTGGGGTTCTGGGAGGCCGACCTGCCTGCCGTGGTCCCGTGGCTGCTCGTGGTGGCGACGCTGGTCGCCGTGGCCCGCCTCGATGGCGACGACCTGAAGCGCCTCCGGGGGGCCACCCGAGCCCTCATGGGCGGGGGCGTGGCCCTGCTACTGGTGGCCATCTACGCCGCGGCCTACGTGTACTTCACCGACCGGGCCGACTACGCCCACATCGGCCTGCAGATGGCCCGCTACTCGTCGCCCCTGGCCGTCCTAGCCGCCATGGCGTGGGCACCCCGGCTGGTCGCCGCCGTCGCCGGACACCTCGAGCGACGCTGGGCGGTGGCGCTCGTGTCGGCCGTGCCGGTGGTGGCCGTGGGGGCCTCGGTGGTCACCTGGCTGTGGACGGGGGCCAACACGCCCCTCGGCTGAACTGGGGGCCTCAGCCGGAGCGGTCGCGTCGTTCCACCAGGTCCTCGAGGGCCGCTGCGGCCAGCAGGACCACGGCCAGGACGCCGAGGACGTGCAGGTGGTCGAAGAACTGGGGCCACACGAAGTCCCGTGGATGGCGGTGTCGCACCTGCTCCACGGCGATCAGCACCGCGGCGCTGCCCATGGCCACCAGGCCGGCCACGGTCGTCGACCGGTGCGGGAGTCGTCCCGTGACGGACAGGCCGGCCATCAGGCCCACGGCCAGTGCGCCGGGTCGCCACTCGGGCAGGTTGACCGCGGCGAAGCCGGTGGCCAGCCCGGCCAGGACCAGACCGGAGCGCGCTCCCACCAGTCGGCGACGGTGTCGGGGATCCACCGCCACGGGTTCCTCAGAGGCCATCTCCCCGTCACCGTCCGGCCCGGACCACCGTCGGCCCCGGACGGTGGCCACCAGGCAGGCCAGAGCGGCCAGCAACGAGGCCAGCAGGGCCTTCCGGACCATGCGTTGGGGCTCCCACTCCAGCGAGAACGTGGTCGGACCGTCCGGCGAGGGCTCCACCAACCAGCCATTGGCGAACCCGTCGACCAGGGACGGCGTGCCTAGGTCCGTACCGTCCGGGCCGGCCAGCCGCCAGCCGTCGTTGTGGCTCTGGCCCAGCACCAGCCACACCGGATGGTCGCCGGCGCCGACCTCGACGGCCATGTCGGTCCGTCCCGACTCGGTCACGGTCACGGACGGCAGGGGTCGGGGATCGACGCCCGAGGAGGAGGCGGCGGGTGCCAGGACGAGGCGATCCAGGTCGATCCCCGTGTCGCGACCCGGTGCGGTCCGGATCCGGTGCACGCCGGCGTCGAGGGTGAGGGGGCCGCTGCAGGGTTCCACGGCCAACGCCTCGCGTGCCACGGCATCTGCAGGCTGGCCGACGACCCGCACGGGGACGGGCGTGCCGTCGAGCCACAGCAGGTCGTCTCGGCAGGCGGCCCCCTGGCCCGACGTTCCCGACTCGAACGTCGCCCGAGGGAGGCCACGGTCCGTGTCGATGGCCACGACGCCGAGGGGCATCACCTCGGGGACACCGGTGCTCCACCCCAGGACCAGGCGCTCCCGGACCTCGGGGAACCCGAGACGAAGGACCCGGGCCGTGACGGACTCCGTGCCCAGGTCCAGGTCGATCCGGCTGGTCCCGGCGGTGGTCCGCAGCGTGCCCGGCGCCTCGACCACGCCGACCTCCCGGCCGTCGGCCACGACGCGCATGCGCAGGGGCGCCGAGTGCAGGCCGTCGGCCCGGGACACCAGGTGGAGCCCGTCCAGCCGTTGCGGCGCCCCCAGGTCGACCTCCAGCCACGAACCGGTGGCCCCGTCGATCGGCGAGCGCCAGGCCGTCGCCGGGTCACCGTCGAACGCAGATCGGGCGCGAGAACGCAGGTCGCCCCGCAGGCTTCCCGAAGCCAGAGCGCCGCCACCCCACAGTGCGTCCGGAGCCCAGGGAGACAACCGGACCTCGCCTCGGAGGTCGAACGTGCGAGCCCACGGCAGAACGAACGTCCGATCCAGGGCCACCTCCGGATCGTGGCGGTCGGGGTCCCGGGGCTCCACCCGTTCCCGGGACAGCACCACGGCCACCTCGGCCCCGTGGTCCGGCGGGGCCGCGTCGGCCAGGTCGGTGGGTAGCAGGGTCGTCTCGTCGGCCTGGATCCCGGGCACCGTGACCTCGGCGAAGCCGACGGCGTCCAGGCCGACGTAGTGGTCCCGCGATCCGACGTCCGTGGCCAGGACCTCCAGGCGAAGGATGGTGGTCGGGGCGCCGTCCAGCGACAGGACCTGGCCGGGCGCCGAGTGCGATGCCGCGCCTAGGTCGTGGACGGTGGTCCCGGCGTCGGCGTGGACGGCCAGGCGGGTGATCCAGCGGTCCTGGCCTGGGGCCGAGGCCTGTTGCACGATGACCTCTCCGACGGCCCGGGGTTCCTCGAGGGACAGCTCCAGCCACTGGCCCCGGACGTCGCTGAAATCGCCGACCCGCCAGGCCGTGTCCGCTCGTCCGTCGACGGCGTGGAAGGGGCGGTCGCCGGGGGTGTAGGTGACCGGGTTGCCGTAGCCGCTGGCCTCGACCCGCAGGCCGGTCTGGGCGGCCACGGTGCGCGTGCCTGGGCGGTCGGGGAGAGGGCGGAGGGGCTGGTCGGCCAGGTTGGTCGGGTCGTGGTCCTCGCTGGCCCGTTCGGTGTAGCCGTGGGTCTCCCGGATGGTGCCCCAGCGGCGACCCTGCTCCCGGTTGGAGTCGGTCAGGACGACGAGGGTCCCGGGGCCGAATGCCTGCGTCAGGCCGTCCGGCCCGCCGGTTAACTCCGCGCTGAACAGGACCGGTCGGCCGGGCTTCAGCAGGCCCTCGCCGGCCGCGGCCACGATCCCCGCGGCGTCGCCCACCACCACGATGGGCCGGGTCGGGTCGGCCACCCGGACGATGGATTGCGGGTCGAGGACGGGGAGCACGGCCACCGGCGGGGGATCGGGCCGGTCGTCGGGCCGGGACAGCGTGTGGGCGTCCACCAGGGGACGCTCGGGCCCGGCCACGTTGGGGACGGGCTCCCCGAACGGAACCGGCGGGCCGAAGCCGGGGGCGTCGACGAGCTGGGCCCATAGGTCGGCCGGACGGGGCGTCCGGTACCGCTCGTACTGCAGGTCGGAGCGGACCACGACGTCGCCCACGCCCAGCAGGCGGGCCAGCGGGGCGAGGCCGTCGGCGTCGAAGCGGTCCTCCTGGACCTCCCGGTCGAGGGCCACCAGCAGCTCGGCCGAGGCCGAGGAGCCCTGGGGAATCAGCTCTCGTGCCACGTGGGCCCGGTCCATCAGGCCGGGGAGGATCGGGTCGCCGGTGTGGCCCCAGCGGTAGGCGGCGAAGTCGCTGCCTGGCACGACCAGCACCCGCGTGGCGTGGCCGCCGCCGACGGGAAGCCGATCCCGGGCGTCGAGGTGTCGGGCGGCGTCGATCCACGAGGACGGGACGTCGTTCGGGCGCTGGTACAGCCCGCTCAGCATGGTCCCGGTCCAGGCCGGGGACAGGTTGGCCACGGCCAGCAGGCAGGCCAGGGCGGCCATCGGCACCTCGAGGCGGGGCCGCCACCGTCCGAGCGCGGCCACACCGGCGCCCAGCAGTGTCGCCGTGGCCAGGACGACGAGAGGGAGGACCCGGGCCGTGCTGCGCAGGGCCAGGCCGGCGTCGGTCAGGGTCAGCTCCCGGAACAGGCCGCCCAGCACCGACGGCGAGTCGTAGGGGTGGGCGCCGACGCCGACCAGCAGGCCCACGACCAGCAGGCACAGCATGTGCCCCCGGTACCGGAACCGGACCAGCGCCGCCGCCAGGAGCCCCAGCAGCGGCAGGCCGAAGCTCAGCGGCAGGGCCCACCGGGTGTAGGAGGTGGCCGACTCGATCCACGGCCCGAGGTGGCCCTGTCCGTAGAAGTACCAGTAGCCGAGGCCTCGGAACAGTTCGGGTGCCGTGGCGGCGTCGGATACCACCCGGTAGTTCTCGGTCAGATGCAGCGTCGGCAGCCCGGAGCCTGCCTGGATGGCAAGCCCGGCCACCCACCAGAGCCCGGTGGCCACCACCGCCATGCCGATCCGGACCGCGGTACCCAGCACCCGGCGCCACGGCACCGAACGCTCCAGCCCGGACCACACCAGCCACGCCGCCGGTCCCAGCCCCACCAGGAGCAGCGACGTGGCGTTGACGCCGCCCGCGGTGAGGGTTACCAGCCCGAACAGGGCGGCATGGCGCCACCCCGGCGTCCGTAGGGCCCGGATGGTCAGGCCGAGCAACCACGGCAGGGCGGCCCACGGCAGGAGGATGGGCGTCACCCACGACAGGAAGTTCAGGAGGTAGGGGCTGAGCAGGTAGGCCAGCGACGAGACGAGGAGGGCCGGTCCCTGCCATCCCATGGTGCGGAGCAGCCACCGGACGCCGAGGCCGGCGGCCAGCAGGATGGAGCCCATCCAGAGGCGTTGGACCAGCCAGTCGGGGACCCCCAGGACGTCGCCCAGCCAGTAGAAGGGCCCGATCGGCCACAGGAAGCCGATGTTCTGGTGGGTCACGGTTCCCAGGCCCACCTCCGGGTGCCACATGGACGTGGCCCGCTCCAGCAGCCGTCCCGGGTCCAGGTACAGGTACGCCTTTGTGTCGGCCACCACCCGGCCCGGGTCGTTCAGCACCAGCGGCACGTAGGACGCCGCGGCGATCACCAGGAGCTGCAGGCGGGCCCCCCGGGTCGCCGCTCGACCCATGGGCGGAGTGGGGCTCACGACCGGACCGTGGAGGCCAGTACCCGGAAGGCCTCGGTGGCCGTGCGGTCCCAGTCGAAGCGGGCCGCATGGGCGAGGGCGCCGGCCGACAGGGCGTCCCACCGGGACCCGGTGGCCTCCAGCAGGAGTTCTGGGAGCTCCGCGTCGGCGGCGGCCAGGAGGCCGGACCGGCCGTGCTCCACGGCGTCGCGGTGGCCGCCCACGTCGGTGGCCACCGCGGGAGTCCCACAGGCGGCAGCTTCGGTCAGGGTCATGCCCCAGCCCTCGCTGATCGAGGCGCTGGCCACCACCCGGGCCCGCTGGTAGGCGTCCACCAACTCCTCGTCGGTGATCCGGCCCCGCAGGCGAACGGCGGCCTCCAGGCCCAGGTCGGCCACCAGGGCGCGGAGCCGTCCCTCTTCGGGGCCCTCGCCGACCACCTCCAGGCGCAAGGACGGCTGGACCTCCCGCGCGGCGGCCACGGCCCGCACCAGCACGTCGACCCGCTTGGAGGGCGTGAGCCGGCCCACCGACAGGACCAGCGGCTCGTCATCGCGGCGACCGCCGGGGCGGTACTGCTCGTGGATGCCAGGTGGGACCACGTGGAGGTCGTCGGGACGGTGTCCCAGACCGGCCACCAGCTCGGCCTTCGACGACTCCGAGAGGGTCACGATGGGCGTGCCCCGATAACGGGGTGGCGCCAGCCGGTGTTCCAGTGCGGAACCCGCCCGGGCCAGCAGGGGGGACGAGATGACGAGGGGCCACATGGCGGCGTGGTCGTGGTGCTGGACCACCATCCGGGGTCCCCGGGCCCACAGCGGCGACAGGAAGGGCACGCCGTTCCAGACCTCGACCAGGGCGTCCCGTCGGACCCCACCACGGGGCCCGCGGCCGAGGAGCTCAGCCAGAACGGAGCGGGGGAAGACCCCGTAGCGCCCGGCCCGTCGGAACACCCGGTAGCCGTCCCGGTCCACGGTGTCCACGCCGGCCGGGACCGCCGAGGTGCGGATCCGGACGTCGAGGCCGGCATTGGCCCACCGGCGGCACACCTCGTGGAGGTGCAGTTCGGAGCCACCCGCCTCGGGATCGTCGAGGTCCCTCCAGGCCAGAACGTGCACCCGCCGGATTCCCGACTGGGCGACGAGGTGGTCGAGGTCGCCCCCGGGCAGTTCGGGGGACACGCGCGGCTCGGGGCTCATGCGTCACGGATCGTACCGGCGGGCCGGTGGCAGACTCGGCGGGCCCATGCTGTTCCCGACCGTCACCTTCGCCGTGTTCCTGGTGCTGGTCCTCGCCGTGCACACCGTGCTCCTGGAGCGGCCGACGGCCTGGAAGGCGTCGATGGTGGTGGCCAGCGCCGTCTTCTACGGGTGGTGGGACTGGCGGTTCCTGTCGCTGATCTGGATCTCGACGATCGTGGACTTCACCGCGGGACGAGCCATCCACGCCTCCGACGATTCCGGCCGGCGTCGGCTCTGGCTGCTGGCCAGCCTCGGCACCAACCTGGGGATGCTGGCCATCTTCAAGTACGCCGGATTCTTCGTCGACCAGTTCGTCGACCTGCTGGGTGGCCTCGGGATGGACGTGTCGGCCGGGCCGCTGCGGATCATCCTCCCGGTGGGGATCAGCTTCTACACGTTCCAGACGATGTCGTACACCATCGACATCCACCGGCGGGTCATGGCCCCGACGACGAGCCTGCTCGACTTCGCCCTGTTCGTCGGCTTCTTCCCCCAGTTGGTGGCCGGGCCCATCGTGCGGGCCCGGGACTTCCTGGCCCAGCTGGCCACCGACGACCGGGCGCCGCTGGAGACGGGCCGGGCCGGGAAGCTGATCATCAGGGGCCTGTTCAAGAAGGTTGTGCTGGCCGACGTGCTGGGCGCCCAGTTGGTAGACGGCGTCTTCGCCGACCCCGGCGGGGCCACCGGCCTCGAGACCCTCTTGGCCGTCTACGGCTACGCCCTGCAGATCTACGGCGACTTCAGCGGCTACAGCGACATCGCCATCGGCCTGGCCCTGCTGCTCGGCTTCCGGTTCCCGGCCAACTTCGACCAGCCCTACCGGGCGCTGAGCCTCCAGGACTTCTGGCGGCGCTGGCACATCAGCCTCAGCTCGTGGCTGCGGGACTACCTGTACATCGGCCTCGGAGGGAACCGGGGCGGAAGGGCCCGGACGGCCCGGAACCTGCTGGCCACCATGCTCCTCGGCGGCCTGTGGCACGGCGCCGGGTGGACGTTCGTGCTGTGGGGCGCCATCCACGGCGTCGGCTTGGTGGCCGAACGGTTCGTGCCCGGGTTGGCCCCCGATCCGGACGCGTCACGGTTCGGACGGTTCGTCCGGGGGCTACTGGTCTTCCACGTGGTGTGCGCGGCGTGGGTCTTCTTCCGGGCCGTGGACCTGGACCGGGCCCTCGACGTGTTCGCCGCCCTCGGTGGGTCATGGACGTCGGCGCCCTCGGTAGGGCGGGGGGTGGTCGCGCTGCTGGTGATCGGCGCCATCACGCAGTTGTGGCCGGCAGGCCGCCTCGACGCCTGGTGGGACCGTGCGGCCCGACTGCCGGTGGTGGTGCAGGCGGCCGGCCTGGCCGTGGCCTTCGTCCTCCTCGACGTCCTCGGCTCCGACGGCGTCGCCCCCTTCCTGTACTTCGCCTTCTGACCACGGAGGGCGCTGGTGGAGAACCTGGCCGAACACGTCGACGAGGTGATCGGCGTGTGGGGAGATCCCCTCAGCCACACCCTCTTCGCCGTGGTCGAAGCGAACGAGGCAAGTCGGCTCATGCAGGGGTTCTTCCCGATCATCGACGCCGGGACGGCGCAGGTCCGAGACATGGCCGGCTGAGCACACAGCCTCCGCACCCCCTGCTCGGCGGCCATCCGCGGGACACCCCTCCCGGGATGATCGAATGGCGATGCCCTGACCACACGGGTCGGGGCATCGCCACTGGCGACAGCGAGAAAGCAGGCGGGGCCATGCTCTTCCACGTCACCCACCACCATGACGAGCACACGTGCCCGGCGAAGGACGAGGCCAGGATGGCCGCCACCTTCGGGGTGGTGCTCGACTCGCTGAACGAGCACGTCAACGAGGTGATCGGCTCCTGGGTGGACCCGCCTGCACACGACTTCTTCTTCGTGGTCGACGCGGACGACGTCACGCAGGTCTTCCAGGGGATGTTCCCCATCGTGGACGCCGGTACCGCCAAGGTGCAGCCGGTCGGGGACTACGCCGCCATGCTCGCCGCCCGCGCCGCGGCGAACGCCTGAGTAGCCTGACCCCGGGTTCCCGGCACGGCCGGGTGGATCAGGCGGCCGACGTTCGGGGTCGCGGTGGGCGCAACGCTGCCAGGACGGCGACGGCGGCCGGCCACAGGGTGAAGGCCGCCATGGCTGACCGGTAGCCGCCGAACATGTCCGCGCCCACCGAGAAGGCCAGGGCGCCCAATGAAGTGTTGACCACCGACACCACATGCATGAGGCCGGACACCGCGCCGATCGACCGCACGCCGTACAGGTGGGGGAGCAGGGTGGCGTTCACCGCCGCCCCGCCACCGGTACAGGTGCCCACCAGGACCGAGTAGGCGAACACGGCGACACCCGACGAACCCGTCCCGCCCACCAGGCACGTAGTGGCCAGCAGGCCGGCCACGGCGGCGGGCATGAACGCCCGGAACCGACGGTCGCTGAGCCACCCGAAGGCCAGCCCGCCGGCCACCGCTCCCAGCGCCTGGGGCAGGAACATGGCGGCCGCCCGGGTGTCGGAGTATCCGACCTCGCCGAGGACGTTGGTCTGGTGGAAGACCATGCCGGTCACCAACACGGAGTTGGCCGAGGCCACGCCGGCCAGCACGAGGAAGGCCGGCGAGCGCACCACCCGCAGGCGCATTTCCCGACCGTCGAGTACGTCGTCGGCATCGGTGGGGACATGGTGGTCCGGCGGGGCCACGGGATCCCCGTCGGGATGCTGGCCCACGTCCTCGGGACCGTCGACGATGCCGAGGCGGGCCACCGGGACCACGATCACGACCACGGCACCGGCGGCCACCAGCCAGGTCCAGCGCCAGCCCAGCTCCCGCACCCCCAGCGACAGCAGGAGGGGGACCACGGCCATCCCGGCGGCCATCAGGGTCATCTTCACGCCGAGGGCCAGGCCCCGCCGACGACGGAACCAGTGGGTGACGGCCACCGTGGACACCAGCGAGAGCGCCCCCTGTCCCATGGCCCTGATTCCGAGGAAGCCCACGGCCAGCCATGCCACGTGGGTGATGGCCGACATGTGGGCCAGGACGGCGGCGAAGGCCAGCGCTACCACCGTCATGGCCCGACGGGCGCCTACCCGGTCGATCCAGCGACCCACGCCGGGCAGGAGGGTGGAGGCGGCGAGCGTGCCGAGCATGTAGGCCGTCGACAGGGCCGTGTCGGTGGTCCCGAGGTCCTCGACCATGGCCGAGCGGAAGGCCGACACCCCGATCGACTGGCCGGGGCCGGTCATGGCGCCCACAAGGCCAGCCAGCAGCACGATGCGCCACCCGAGGAAGCAGCTGGAGGACCCTCGTCTGGCCATCCGGGCACGCTAGCGAGGGCCGTCGGGCCGCTCTTCGAGGTGGATTCGCTGAGAGACTGACCTCGTGCATCGACGGACCTTGGCGGCGCTGGCCGCCCTCCTGGCTTCTCTGGCCGGGATGGCGTGTGGCGAGGAGACGACCGCACCAGCGCCCACTCCGGTGGACACCACGCTCCCGCCGACCACGGAACCCTCGACCACGGTTGCCCCGACCACCGCACCCACCACCAGCACGACTCCTGCGCCCACGACGGGAACTCCAGACCCGGTGCCTCGGGACGAGCTGGGCACCTGCGAGATCATGGGCGCCTCCGAAGGGGGCTGGGAGGTGGTCCTGCGGATCCCGGCCGTCCTGGGCGGCGGTACCTACCGGGTCGAGTACGCGCTCCGAGACGGAGACTCGACGATCCTCGACCGGGTCCACGCCGAGATCGCCCTCGGCGCCGACGACACCGTGCAGTACTGGGACAGCCCACGGTCGACGGCCACCGGGGTGGTCTCCTGCGACGTGCTGCGGCTCCTTCAGGGCAACGAGGCCTGCGTCGACGTCGACGACTGCGTGCTGTCGGTCTAGGGCCGGCCCCGAGTGCCTGCCCGGGCGGCTCGGACGATCAGCCCCTCCGGGCCCCGCAGGTCCCACAGAACGCCGCATCGGCGTGCACCGCGTTGCCACAGGAAGCACAGAACCCACCGACCACCGGCTCGGCTTCGCCGGTCTTGGGATCCGGGCCGTGGCGGTTGGCGCCCCTCGTCCCGTCGCTGGCCATGAAGACCGGGAAGACGACCTGCCCGATCACCGGGACGAGGTGGATGGCCCACCACCAGCCGGAACGGGCGGTGTCGTGGAGGCGTCGGGTGCCCACGGCCAGGCCCGGGAGCAGGCTGGCCACCACGTGCAGCGAGGCGATGGCCGGGGGAACAGGCTGAGGACCACCTAGATGCCCCACTGGATCAGCACGAACTACCAGAAGCCGGAGCGGCGGGTCCGCCCCCTGAAGTCGACCTAGCGGCGGAAGGCGTCCAGCCACCACTGGACGGGGCCGAACTCCTGGTCCGGCGAGGGCGTGGTCGGGTGTTCTTTCATCGGGTCATCCCATCGAGGTGCAGTGCACTGGTTCGACCACCGCGGTGCACCGCCCGTCGAGCGGTGCGGCGTTCTCCCGGGGAAACTGCTCCTCACCACGGTACTTGGAGGCCATGGCGTCCAGCAGTTCGAGTGCCCCGTCCTTCTCCCAGGCCACCACCCGGCCCCGGACCTCCAGGTACCGCTCGTCGTTCGACGGGTCCACGGCCGACAGGGCCACCCGGTCGTCGGCGCACAGGTTCCGCCACTTCTGGCGGCCCTCGGCGTGGGGGAACCGGACGTGGGTACCGTCAAAGGTGGCCCACACCGGACTCACGTTTGGTGCGCCGTCACGGCCGATGGTGGCCACGTGCCACACGGCGGGGAGGTCGAATAGGTCGCGGTGCGAGGCGGGGATGACGTCCATGGCCGGACGCTAGCCCCGGGAGCGGTTCCCCTCCGGACCCGTCTCAGCCGATGACGCCCTCGTCGCGGAGACGGGCCACCTCGTCGGGGCTACGCCCCAGCTCGGCCAGGACCTCGTCGTTGTCGGCGCCCTGGTGGGAGGCCGACAGTCGCATCTCCACCGGGGTGCCCGAGAACCGGGCCCCGGGCCGGGCGCTGCGCACCATTCCGGCGTCCGGGTGCTCCCACGTCACCACCGACCCGTTGTGCACCACCTGCGGGTGCTCTAGCACGTCGACCTTCTCCAGAATCGGGCCGCTGGGCACGTCGGCCTCCCGCAGGCCCGCCAGAGCCTCGGCCACGGTGATGGCGGCGAAGGCGTCGGCCGTGATGACCCCGAAGTCGGCGTGGTTCTGGGGGTCCTCGAGGAAGCCCTCCAGCGAGTAGCGGGGGTCATCGGCCATCTCCGGGTGGCCACACGCCCGGCTGACCCCCTGGATCTGCGCGGTGGAGGCGGCGAAGTAGATGATCTGACCATCGGCGCACTGCGTCAGGCGGTACACCTCGCCCAGCGTCCGGCCGAACGTGACGTCGTCACCCGGGTAGGTCAGGTCGACCATCCCGTCGTTCCAGAAGAAGGCCAGCGCGGCGTCGAGCATCGGCACCTCGACGTGCTGGCCCCCGGCGCCCCGTTCCCGGGCCAGGAGCGCCGCGGTCACGGCCTGGGCGACGGTCAGGGCCGTCGTCTTGTCGCATACGATGTTGCGGACCAGGTCGGGGAAGGGGATCTCCGGGTTGACCTGGTAGGCGACCATGCCGGTCAGGCCCTGGATGACGGGATCCAGCACTGGTCGGTTGGCGTCCGGCCCGTCGGGACCGAAGCCGCTGATCGACACGTACACCACGTCGGGGTTCACGGCCCGGACGTCCTCGTAACCCACCCCGAGGCGGTCGCAGGCCCCGGGACGGAAGTTCTGGACGAACACGTCGGCCCCGGCGGCCAGGTCGAGCACGACCTGCCGACCCTCAGGCCGGGTGAGGTCCACGCTCACCGAACGCTTGCCCCGGTTGCCGTTCATGTAGAAGGCCGAGATCCCGCCGCGGGCGAACTGTTCACGGCGGGTCACGTCCCGTCCCACCACCGGCTCGACCTTGACCACCTCGGCGCCCTGGTCGGACAGCAGGAGGGTGGCGAACGGTCCGCTGACGATCTGGCTGAGGTCGACGACCCGATAGCCGTCCAGTGGGCCCGGCACCCGTGCCTCCTGTTCTCCCGTGGTCCGGGCGCTCCACCCGGAGGGCCGGACGGTAGTCGGGCGCGGTCAGCCGGTCAGACCCGGGAGGATGCCGTGGCCCGGCGGCGGCCCAGCCAGGCCACGACCACCACCAGCGGCGGGACCAGGCCGACGACCACCGCGGCGTGGCTGAGGCGGTGGAAGCCGGTGGCCGCCATGGTCAGCCCGGCCAGCATCCCGGCACTGGCCCCCGCTCCGGTCATGCACAGGTCGGTCAAGCCCTGGATGCCGACCCGATCGTCGCCCGTGAAGGTCCGGACGATCAGGGCGGACGACGCCACGAGACCACAGCTCCAGCCGACGCCGATCAGGAACATGCCCACGAACGCCCCGAGGGACTCGTGGGCCTCGTTGTGGGCGGCCACCTCGGCGCCCAGGGCCAGCAGGACGCCGCCTACGGCGATCATCGGACGGGCCCCGATACGGTCGGCGAGGCGTCCCACGATGGGGGAGAGGGCGTACATTCCGATGATGTGCAGTGAGATGACGTAGCCGACCACTGGAAGCTCGTTGCCGCCGGACCGGAGGTGGAGCGGCATCATCGTCATCACGCCGACCATCACGACGTGCCCGGTCATCATCGACCCGACGGCCAGCATTCCGTCCCGCGATCGGAGGACCGGTCGCACGAAGGCGCGGATGGGCACCCGCTCCTCGGAGCGGCCCAGGCCACCGGCCACCGCCAGGGGATCCGGTCGGAGCCTCGTACCGACGATCGTGGCGGCGAGGCCGAACATGACGATGGAGAACAGGTACGGCCCGGCCAGCTCGTCGAGGCCGATCGTGGTGGCCAACGCCCGGGCCGGCCCGAAGCCGAGGATCGGTCCGAGGACCGAACCGAACGTGGAGGCCCAGATAAGGGTGCCGATGGCCGTTCCCGGCTCGTCGGCCAGGTCGGCTGCCGCGAAGCGGGCCGCCATGTTGGCCGAGTAGCCGAGCCCAACGCACAGGATGCCCATGGCCAGCAGCGGATACCAGCCGGTCAGGACGGCCAGGAAGCAGAGGCCGGCGCCGCCCATGGCCACCCCGTAGCCACCGGCGATGCCCGGCCGCCGACCGCGTGCCGTCATGAAGCGGGCCAGGGGGATGGCGGTGAGCGCCGCCCCCATGGTCATGCACGAGGCGGCCACCCCGCCCAGTGCCTCGCTGCCCGACAGTTCTTCGCCGAGGATGGCCGCCGAGCTGTAGGCGCCGCTCATGGCGGCCCCGCCGGGCACGATCCCGCCCATCAGGGTCCGGAGGGTTCGGCGCTGGATGCCCGCCCTCTCGTCGTCCGAGACCTCCACCACGCTCGTGGGCGTGGTCGAGGAGCGCGGCTCGGGCATCGGCGGAGCGTAGGTGGACGGGGTCGGGGAGGGTCGCACCCGGCGGCTACGTTCACCCCGTGTCCGACGCCGCCTCCCGCCCCTCAGCCGGGCGGTATGCGTGCCTCGACGTGGAGACCACGGGCCTCGACGCCAAGAACTGTCGGATCCTGGAGATCGCCGTGGTCCACGTGGACGACGGGCGGATCACCGACGAGTGGACCACCCTGCTGGATCCCGGCGTGGCCGACGTGGGTCCGACCCGGATCCACGGCATCACCCGGGACGAGGTGTCGGGCGCCCCCACCTTCGCCGACGTGGCCGGCGACCTCCTGGAGCGCCTCGCCGACCGGATCCCCGTGGCCCACAACGCCCCGTTCGACGTCGGCTTCCTGAACGCCGAGTGGCGCATCAGCCAGCGGACGCGGGAACCGTTGCTGGAATCTGGCCGGGACGCCCTCGACACCCTCGAACTGGCCCGACGGCTCGGCCTCCCGGGTCGTCTCGGAGCGCTCTCCGAGGCGCTGGGCGTGGACCTCTCCAACGCCCACCGGGCACTGGACGACACCCGGGCCCTGGCCGAGGTGCTGGTGCGCCTCCTGGCCCGGGCCGAGGCTGACGGCGTGTCCGTGCCGACGGTCCCGCCATTCTTCTTCCCTGGGATGTTCCCGCCAGCGGCGACCGGCCAATCAAAGGTCCGGCCCGAGGCCGCCTGAGCCTGCCGACAGCGAGGATGGGGGAGGGCCGGGAGCGGGCCCGGCCCCTCAGTTGGCCGCGGGATCGTCCGGGTAGTCGGCCAGCAGGGCGGTCATCCCGGACTGGCGGGAGAGCACTGCCCGCCACAGGCCCTCCGGGTCGGGGGTGAGGGCGTCGTCCTCCCGGGCCTCGGCCACGATCCACCCGCCGGCCATGAGCTCGGCGTCCAGCTGCCCTCCCGACCAGCCGGCATAGCCGGCGAACAGGCGGACCTCCTCGATGCCCGGGAGGTCGTCGGGGTCGCGGTGGAGGTCCACCACGCCGATCCGGCCTAGGAGGGGAGCGTCGTGTTCACCCCGTCCCACCCCGATGACCGAGTCCTCCGACACCGGGCCACCGGAGTGGAGGCGCGTCGGGTGGGCCAGCCGGTCGGCCCAGTGGGGGACCGCCTCGCCCCCGCCCACCAGACGGGGCCGGTTCAGGACCACGCCCAGGGCCCCGTTGTCGTCGTGCTCCAGCATCAGGACGACCGTCCGGTGGAAGTTCGGGTCGAGCAGCTCGGGCGTGGCCACCAGCAGCCGCGCCTTCGTGGACTCCCCAATCCCACTCATCGGTCGGTCCCATGGCCGAGCGCCTCGCCGAGCAGCGCGTTGGCCCCGGACTGCTCCAGCACCCCGACCAACTGGCCGCCGGCCAACTCGGTGTAGATGCCGGTGGTGTTGATGGTGGCGTGGCCCAGGAGGCTCTGGATGACGTTCATGGGGACGCCGTCGGCCGCCAGCTGCACGCCCGCCGTGTGTCGCAGCGAGTGCAGGGAGCGGTCCCGGAGGCCGGCCTCGCGGTTGAGCAGGCGGAGCCAGTACCGGAGCCGCTGGTAGGTGAACCGGGAGCCGTCGTTGGCCACGAAGAGGGGATCGCCGCTTCCGGCCGGCCCGAAGCGGTCGATGCGCTCGGCCTGCCACCGCTCGTTGGCCGCCACCAGTTCGGCCGACAGGGGGAGCCGTCGAACCTTCCGGCCCTTGCCGACCACGTGGAGCATCCAGGTGGCCCGCTCGTCGCCGTCCACCAGACGTTCCCGGCTCATCCAGCCAACCTCGGCGGCGATCAGCTCGGCCGACCGGAGGCCGAGGACGGCCAGGAACGAGCACATGGCGAGGTCACGGGTCGCCCAGCGCACCCGGCCGCCGGTGTCGCCGCCCTCGGTCGCCTCCTCGTAGAGGTCGCGGATCTCGGCCGGCCGGTAGTACTCGGGGTCGATCTGGGGCACGTCCAGCTTGGCCACCTTGCGGATCCGAGCGATGTCGGGGACCTCGGTGACCAGGCGATCGGCCAGGCAGAAGTCGTAGAACGACTTGAGGGCGGCCAACGTCTGGTTGATCGTCGCCTTGGAGATCCCGCCCTCGGCCCGCATGGCCCGGACGGTGTCGGTCAGCGACGCCTGGTCGAGGCTGTCGGGCCCGAATGCGCCCGGCGACATCTCGGCGAACGACACGACACGACGGACGCCCTGCCCGTAGGCCCTGACCGTGTGCTCCGGCTTGTCCTCGTACAACGGCAGCCACGCCAGCCACTCGTGGAAGACCGCCGGCATGGCATCCACCGTCGGCAGGTCCCGATAGGCCATCGGTC
>MDTE01057444.1_pt1 | contig 21455 bp, 18 predicted proteins | sample 811231 | NCBI WGS metagenome assembly MDTE01 (sample SAMN05326651, study PRJNA326480) | marine metagenome | isolation source: seawater | place: Indian Ocean: Red Sea | collected 2010
TCGTCCCTACTTTTTTAAACCATAAACCCCTTTTATGAAAATTGCATTTTTAACAGCTGGCGGTATTGCGCCCTGTCTGTCTTCTGCCATTGGTGCGTTAATCGAAAAGTATAACGAAATTGCTCCCGAAGCTGAAATCATCGGCTACCTGAATGGATACCGTGGATTGCTATTAGGGAATTCGATTTCCATTCCTGATTCTATTAAATCAAATTTTAAAATTTTATATCAATATGGCGGATCACCCATTGGGAACAGTCGAGTCAAACTCACCAATGTAGAAGATTGTATCAAACGGGGTTACGTTCAAGATGGCGATGATCCACTGAAAGTTGCTGCGGATCAACTCACGAAAGATGGTATCAATATTCTTCACACAATTGGCGGGGATGATACCAACACAATGGCTGCACAATTGTCATTTTATTTAAAAGAAAATGGGTATGATCTCACGGTTGTAGGGCTTCCAAAAACAGTAGACAATGATGTGTTCCCTATCACCCAAACATTGGGTGCGTGGACGGCAGCAGAACAAGGGGCCATCTTTTTTGAAAATATTGCCAATGAAAATACTACATCCACACGACAACTGATTATACATGAAGTCATGGGCCGAAACTGTGGATGGCTCACAGCACAAACTGCCTTTGATTATCGTAAAAGATTAGCCCGAAAATCCTTTTTGCCAGAATTGTTAATTGATAAAGCTCGGTGGGACGTGGATGCAATATATGTTCCGGAACAGGATTTTGATTTTCAATCTGAAGTGGATCGATTGAGAAATCGGATGGATGAAAAAGATGGTGTCAATATATTCTTAAGCGAAGGCGCTGGATTAGAAACAATCGTTCGAGAAATGGAAATCAAGGGTGAAGAGGTTCCGCAAGATGCATTTGGCCATGTTCGTTTAGATGAGATAAATCCGGGGCAATGGTTTGCAAAACAATTCGCCACCGCGCTGGATGCTGAAAAAACATTGGTCCAAAAAAGTGGATATTTTGGTCGGTCTGCCAAACCGAATCAACAAGATTTAGATCTCATTAAACAATCTGCATTTTTTGTCGCGGAACAAGCGTTGGAAGGAAAAAGTGGTGTTGCAGGGCTGGATGATGATTATGAAAGCAAATTAAGATTGATAGAATTTGAAAGAATTAAAGGTGGTAAACCTTTTGATGTGAATGTGGATTGGTATCAATCTATGTTAAAAGAAATTGGACAAAAATAACTCAACTATCTTGGAGAAAACATGAGTTGGAATAGTTTAACTGAAATTGCAAACACAATGGTAGAAAAAGGTCGTGGAATTCTTGCTGCTGATGAAAGTACACCAACCTGCACCAAACGATTTGATTCCATTAATGTGGAAAGTACAGAAGCGAATCGGAATGCCTATCGTGATATGTTATTTACCACACCGGGGATGGAAGAATTCATCAGTGGTGTTATTTTATTTGATGAAACACTTCGTCAATCAACTTTAAAGGATGGGACACCTTATCCTGAATTTTTAACCAATCTCAATGTGATTCCTGGCATTAAAGTGGACAAAGGTGCCCACGACCTTGCAGGAACAGATGGCGAAAAAGTAACCGCTGGTTTAGATGGCCTCGGTGACCGACTAAAGGAATATCATTCATTGGGAGCACGATTTGCAAAATGGCGTGCTGTCATCACAATTGGCGATGCAGAACCCAGCAGTACTTGTGTCGCAGCCAATGCCCATGCTTTGGCGAGGTATGCAGCATTGTGCCAGGAAAACGGATTGGTGCCAATTGTGGAACCGGAAATTCTCATGGATGGTGCACACTCCATTGAAGACAGTTTTGTCGTAACGGAAGAAGTGCTTCACACAGTTTTTTATGAATTGTACGGGCAAAATGTTGAGCTGGAGGGCATGGTTCTAAAACCGAATATGGTCTTGTCTGGTTATGAATGTCCTGACCAAGCCAGTGTGGAAGAAGTTGCGGACTTCACCGTTACGGTCTTAAAAAGATGTGTGCCTGCAGCCGTTCCTGGGATCGCTTTCCTTTCCGGAGGACAAAGTGATGAAGATGCATCAGCTCATCTCAATGCTATGAATCAAATTTTAGGTGAAACAAGCCCTTGGAATTTGACGTATTCTTACGGCCGGGCACTTCAAGCGCCAGCATTGAAAGCATGGGGTGGAAGTGCAGAAAATGTACCTGCGGCTCAAGATGCATTTTACAAACGTGCTAAATTGAATAGCCTCGCCACAAAGGGTGACTATTCATCAGACATGGAATAAGCTGAATATTATTTCCAATCTTTAAAAGGGTATATTGCCAAATTCATATTATAATATCGCTCATCTGAAGTGACTTCCTCACCTGCCCAATCAGGGATAACAAATTGTTCATCTACTGAGTCTAATTCAATTTCTGCAACAATGAGTCCTTCATTTTCACCATGGAATTCATCCACCTCCCAAGTGTGCCCTTCATGCTCAACATAATGTCTGGTTTTATCGATCATGGAAGTTTCACAGAAATGCTTTAATAAATCTTCAGCATCATTTTTCGAAATTGGGAAATCGTATTCCAGCCGTGAGATTCCTATATTGTTTCCCTTGATTGTGAGAAAATAGTCATCCCCTTTTTCCCGAACGCGAATGACTTGATTTTGATCATTCACTATATATCCTTGCCGAATCCGTAGAGATTTTATTGCCAAATGAAAGGGTGGTTCTTTCACTAGAAATTTTCGTTCAATTTCAATTGCCATACGTTTTTCCGTATCGAATCATACCTAAATATAAAAAAGATAAAATCATTCCGGGATAAAACGGTTCGATTCCTAGGAAAGAATCTCCACCCGCTTGTGAAAGCCCAAACCAAATGAAGGACACTGCAACCGGTATCAAAATCCATTGATTAGCAACTTTTTCTGAAATAGATATTTCTTTATTCCATAATGATAAAATAAAAGGAAAAATGAGTCCGGGAATCAAAACAGAACCAATAGTATAAAAAAGGACCACTACAGACGGAACAGCAAAGGCTAAAAAAAGTGACAGGAACGATATAATGACCAATCCTTTCCGGATCAATTTGACCGGATTTGATTCAACCTGTTTTCCGTGGATTCGCCATAAAATATCGCGGCCAAATGTGATGGCGCTGATCAAACTCAATGAATCAATGGTGGACATAATGGTGGCCAAAATCCCTGTGATAAATAATCCGAATATGCCAATAGGCAAAATATGTTGACCCAAAAGTGGGAAAGATAACAATGGTTGGTCCGTTTGGATTAGTGCAACTGCATAGAGTCCACTTAACACGGTGAGCAAATCAAACACAGCCCAAAACCCGATGGAAATGAGAAGTCCTTTTTTCGCTGTTTCCGGTGAATCTGCCGCTGCACATCGTTGGTAAAATCCCGGATCAATGAATGTCCACGCGGCAATGAAAAACCAAACCAAAACATATTGAAAAGTGTTTCCACCCAATGGATCTAAATGTGTTTCTGGGGTTGATTTTATAAGTTCACCAGGAGAACCAAATTGACTCCAAGAAAATCCGATCAGCAAAAAAAATCCAGCAAACATTAGAATAAATTGTAGAATGTCTGTTTTTACGACTGCAGAAAATCCCCCATTCCAGACATAGACAACGCTGAAAATTGTTGAGATCAAAAGGGCTGCACCGAGATTTATTCCAAATAGGAATTGAACCAAAATCCCCATACTTAAAATGTATGGTGCAGGGCTTGCCAAGAATGTGATCAGTAAAGCAGAAAGAATCCCGGCAGATTCACCGTAATGAGATCGGAAATGATCTGGAATGGATAAAAAATTGTTTTCTCTTATTTTGGGAGCTATCCAAAAGGCATATCCCAAAGCAAAAATATAGTAGGGCAATGCAAAAATGAACCAAGTTTGGATACCATACAGAAATGTGTTTTCTCCTACACCCAAAATGGCGCCGTACCAAGTAGTTACCAACGTTGCTACAAATCCACCCAAACTCAACTTTCTGCCGCTGAGGATAAATGTTTCCTGCGACTCAGATTGATCTTTTAATTTGAAAATGCCAATCCAAAACAGTCCCAAGAAATAAGCGAATAGGATTGCCCAATCAAGGTAATGAAATTGAGTCATTGGATTAAAAATCCATTTTACTTTTCAAAATTCAAAAAGGCCCAAACAGGGCCGGAAGATTTAATAAAAAACGAATCGCCCAGTGCTTCATTTCTTGTTCCAAAAGAAGGTGGTTTCAAAACATGGTTTTCAATTGGATATTTTAATCCTGTTGATGTGATTTGGACATTTTCCATGATTGGGATGATAGATATTTTTTGTCCCGGATGGGTAGAAATAGTTTTCTCACCCTCAACGCAAAAAATTTTGGAATGGTTGGAATAAAAAACTAAAACCAATTTTTCATGGTAAGTGAAAAGAGTCCAAAGCGCTGCCATCCAATGGTCATCATCTTCTCCCGAAAATCCAATAAGAGATATTTCAGAAATTCCATTCTCAATACACCAATCCAGACTTTTTTGTAAATCTGTTTTAGTCTGATCTTTCAATTCAATGGTGGGACAATCAAAAGAGTCTGTGGATGCAGAGTCCAAGTCACCCAAAATGAGTTTAGGTTTAAATCCAAGTTGGTTCAATTTATCCGCGCCACCGTCTGCACATAGGATTGACCTTGCATTATTTAGGGTTTGGATTGGAATTTGGTGGGTTGGAATTTCACCATTTCCAAAAAGGACAAATGGATCTTTCAGATTTGAAACATCAATTGGCATGATTAAAATTACAAAATGAATTCCAGTAGAGAACGGATTCCATTCGGTTTATTAAACATGTAAATTTTTAGTCTTTAATGCTATGAATCTCAGAGAATTCTCAAGACGACTATTTAATTTCGATGCCCACTACCCGCGGTCCATCATTTCCGGTGTAATATTTATATCGGTCATTCTTGGTTGGAAGGTCTTTAATCTGGAATTGGATCCCAGTGTTAAATCAATGCTGCCACGGGATCACGAGATTGTTCATTCCATGGAAAAAGTGGACGATCTGTTTTCAGGCAGTGATATCATAATCGTTGCGGTTGAATCCGACAGCCTCTTTTCATCCCACACTTTAATAAAATTAGCTGCCTTTCAAGATTCATTGGAGTCCTTCGATGTTCTTGGCAGAGTCACATCCATTTTTACACAGAAGCATATCTTACCGGATGAGGGTGGTTTTGAAATTGAACCGCTCTTGGTAGATATCCCTAAAGATTCTGTCGCCCAAGTAGAATTGATTCAAAAAATTAAAGATTCCGGTATGGTTGGCAATTTGGTGTCGGATGATTTTAAAACATTATGTTTTATTGGCCAGATCATTACCTCTTTTGAGTATGACGAGTTTGAGTTCCGTCGCCGTGTGTTCAGTTTGGTAAACCGGTTCAATCAGCCGGAAAACTTTTATGTAGCCAGCCTACCTATCCCCCGAGCCACAGTGGTTGAAAATATGCAGCGTGATTTGCGCGTCTTTACTCCCATTGCTTTGGGGTTAGGCATATTGCTCTTGATGATTTCATTCCGAAGCTGGACCGGTGTTTTTCTGCCTTTTTTTGTGGTGGGATTTTCCATCCTTTGGACATTTGGCATCATGGGTTGGCTGGATAAGTCTGTTGCATTTATTGGCACACTCATTCCGGTGATGCTCATTGCCATTGCCAATAATTATGGCATCCATATTATTTCCCATTATTATGAATTTACAGCGATGGAGCCGGAAGCAACTCGAGGCAAAATCCTGCGAAAAACAATTCGAAAATTGGGTATCCCGATTTTTTTAGCTGGACTAACGACCATTATCAGTTTTTTAAGTTTATTGTCCCATACTTTACCCCGAGTTCGGGAAATGAGCCTGTTAATCTCCTTCGGGATTTTGGTGGCATTTTTATTAAGTGTTTTTCTGATTCCTTCTGTGCTGGTATTGGTTCCCCGTCCAACCTATTTAACTAAAAAACGTACTTTACCGGGAATCAATATTTTTCTCGTATGGCTGGGGCGAGGGTTTACGAGATTTAGAATTCCGATTCTTGTCTTTTTGGCCACGGTAGGTGCTTGGTTGTCCATGGGCATCAATGAACTCAAAGTGGATACAAATCCTGACCATTATTTCCCACCGGAATCCCGGTTACGAGTAGCCAATACAAAAATCAGTGAAGCCTTTGGCGGTTCCACGCAGATGCATATTCTGGTGGAGGGAGACATTTTTGATCCTGCAACATTGCACAATATCGAAATGCTCACGAACCATATGAAAGCGACTCATGAAATTGTTACAAAATCATTTTCCATTGTTGATGTTATTAAGAAAATGAACGCAGGTTTTCATGGAGGCGACCCGGCGTATGAAGTCATTCCCGATGATCGTGATCTGATTGCACAGTATATGTTTTTGTATTCTCTCACTGGTGATGGTGATGATTTTGACTTAATGCTGGACGACATGGAAGAGCCCTCATTTACCCAAGTTTTTTTAAGACTCAATGAAGTCCAGACCTTCACGATTGCTGAAATTGTGGATGATACGGATCAATTCATCATGGCTAACTTTTATGACGAATCTCCCATGGAACTCACCGGCGGAGCTACCTTATTAGGCATTTTAACCCGAATGGTATTACGGGGACAATTCTTGAGTCTCTGTTTTTCTATTTTCATGATTTTATTGATTATGACTTTGGTTTTTCGATCCATAACAGGCGGCCTTTTAGCGACCCTTCCCATGGTGGCCTCTGTGGTTATGATGTTTGGACTAATGGGCTATCTGGACATTCCCTTGAATATGACAACATCCATGTTGACGGGAATTTTAGTGGGCGTTGGTGTGGATTATACCGTTCACTTTTTATGGCATTTGCGGGATCATATTAAAGAAGGCGATTCCTTGGATGAAGCTATCGCGAACACATTGCTGATTTCGGGAAAAGGCATTCTGTTTAATGGATTGTCTGTGGTGGTTGGATTTTCAGCATTGCTGTTTTCAGTGTTTGTTCCTGTCCAGATTTTTGGCATTTTAGTCATGGGATCAATTTCTTTTTGTTTATTTGGCGCTTTGGCAACTTTGCCTGCCCTAACCAGCCTTATCAATCCTAAATTTCTTTATCGATGAAAACCGAACAACAAGATAAAACGCTCAGCGGTATGTTGCTATTGCTTGCTTTTTTGTTACTCATGTATGTTATTGGGTCAGCAGAAGGAATTGGCACCTATCGGGATTGGACTTTAACGATGTTTATATCTCACATTTTGGAAAATTACCTGGATTTCATTTTGATTGGGTATGTGTTTATATGTTTACAAGTTGCCGGTTATTTCGAATTAAAGTACAGCCAGGATTATTTGACTGTCTCCCTGATTTCCATTTTATTCACACCCTTTTCGCTATTTTTTATCAAAGGCAATGAAGACCAAACTGATTCCTAAAATTTTTATATCCATTTTCATTATTTTGCCTTTAAATGGCCAGGATTTCTCAGCCCGTGAGATCATGGAAATGGTTTACAATACACCCAAGCCAAAATCATCGATCACGGAAATAAAATTGGAAATAATGCGAGTAAAAAGAGGAAAGAAAAAAGTGAAGACCCGTGAATTCACACGATTTCAAAAGAATTATGCATCCGGGAATTTCAGGTCAAAATCCTTGGTCAGGTTTCATAAACCACTTCGGGTGAAAGGGACAGGATTGCTGAGTTGGGTTCATAGGAATGGACAGACTGATCAATGGTTTTTCCTGCCCAAACTCAAAACTGCCAAAAGAGTGAAAGCCAAGGAGAAATCCAAATCATTTATGGGGACAGATTTTATTTATGAAGATTTGGAAAGCAGGAAATTGGGCGTGGACAGTCTATCTCTCATCGGCACGGACTATATGGACGGGAATCGATTCCAAGTCATTATGGCTTGGCCAAAAAATGAAAGTGCTTATTTTGCCAGGAAAATTTGGGTGAATACTCAAAATTGGCAAATCGGTAAGATTGAATTTTATAGTAGTGAATCAGAAAAAGAAAAAATACTGACGCTTTCAAATTTTATTGAGAAAGGGAATTTCATTTCCCCGGGTCTTATGACCATGAAAAAAGAAAATGGAAATAAAACAGTAATGGAAATCCAATCCTATAAACCTGATATTGGCCTGAAAGATGAAATCTTCTCTGAATCTTTTTTGATAAAAATTTAACCTTTCAGGATGAGCACCATTAAATTGTCAGTAATTTTAATTAGTTATGAAGTTTAAAAAAATCATCACTCTAGCCATCTTAGGGATTAGCATTTGCTTTGGCGGGCTGATCTCGCCAGAGAATGGAGCAAACCTGAACCACATCCATGTTTTATTTGAATGGGAGCAAGTACCTGAAGCAGACCATTACGAGTTACAAATCTCAGAGAATTCAAATTTTTCAGACATAGTTGTTCAAGTGGACGATAACACTTTGATATATGTAGAAAAGGAAGCGTTGGATTGGGACAAAACGTATTATTGGCGGATTCGTCCTTTGTATGATACCGGCCCAACAGGCTCTTGGTCCGATTCCTTTTCTTTTTCTACGGGATCACCTTTATCCGAAACTACGACTACTATTTCAAACGCCAATCAAATCCAGGACGGCGTGACAGTCTTTGGTGCTTTTTTCAATTATTTTTCTGCTGCAGTAGATGAGACCGGGAAAGAGATCTGGAATTCCGGTGATGAAAATTTAGTTTATTATAGCACAGATGATTTTGGAAATGTGTTTGGTTGTACCTTGGTTTCCGGAGCGGAAAATAATCTTCCGGGGAAAGAATTCACATTTGATGGCGAAACAATTTGGGAAGAACCGAACGATGAGTTTTTACACCATGATATCATTCAACTTCCCAACGGGAATTATCTTGGTATCGTAGAAACAAGTTCGTTGGGTCCCATTCCTATCGGTAGTTGGACACCTCTATTCCAATCACTGGGATTTATTGCAGATGGGGTAACAGTTGAATTCCCCTGGATCGGTGATAAGATAGTGGAATGGGATGTGGAATCTGGAAATGTAGTTTGGGAGTGGAATGTTTTTGACCATTACAATATGGTGGATTATGACCAATATGGCGGTACGTGGAACCAGGCATATTTGGACCTTCATTATGATTGGACCCATGTGAATGCTGTTATTTTTGATGAAGAAGACAGCGCTATTTATATCTCAACACGACATTTATCCAGACTGACAAAAATTGATTATCCATCCGGAGATGTGATTTGGAATATGGGACACGAAATGCCTTCCGGCGATGTGACAATGGGCCATGACATTGGATTTAGTTTTCAACATAGTATTCAAATTTTGGATAATGGAAATTTTCTAACATTCGATAATGGTAACCTTTCGGAAATTTTCCGGGGAACGAATGATCCTCAATCAAGAGCTATTGAAATTTCTGTCAATGGCAACAATGCAGAATTGGCTTGGTCTTATGAACTTCCTGATGATCTTTTCGGATTCGCTTCCGGAAATGCACAGAAATTGGCTAATGGCAATGTTATTGTTACAACTGTTGGTGGTGGCGGAAGAAGTCTTGAAGTGAATTCAAGTGGAATGATTGTTTGGGAAGCCAATTATAATTTGAGTTTGCCAAATGGTGCTGTGTACCGAGCCCATCGGATTCCCGGGTTATTCCCGGCAGCATACAGTGTGATGGTAAATGATCTTCATGAGATTTATAATCAACCGGGTGTGTATTTAGCTCCAGTAATATCGTCTATCTCCTACGATTTAATCAATGAAGGAAATTATGAATTGGAATTACATTATACATTCACGGATCAATTAGGATGGTTTGAGCCGACTGAAGGAAATTTAATTATTCAGCCAAATTCTACAGAAACACTTTCATTTACCGGTGATATTCCTGAAACGAATAATATGAGCAATATTGAGTTAGTTGTAACACCGGTTCACCATCCGGAACGGCAAAAACTGGTTCAGGTTAATGGCCACTCCTACTCCCTTGGGAATAAACCTGGGACATTGCCAACAGTATTCCAATTATATGATCCATTTCCAAATCCATTTAATCCTTCCATTACAATTCCAATTGAAGTTTCAGGAGATCAGAAACAATTAATATTAGAAGTTTATGATATTTCCGGACGGATGGTGAAGGAATTTGTAAATGGGTATCCAAATACTGGGCATCATCAATTTTATTGGGATGCACGAAATCAAACTTCCGGTATTTATTTTGTAAAATTAACGAATGGTCATTTGTCTCAATCCAAAAAAATCGTCCTTTTAAAATGAAAAAATTATTTTCAGTTACAATTGTACTTTTATTCCAAGTGATTTTTGGTCAATGTGACAGTGCCTATACTTATTATCCAGACTTGCCTTCCAATGTAACCATTCTCATTGGAGATTCGTGCCTCTATGATGATGATGTAGCGGTATTGGATTCCATCATCTCTCAAAATGGATTAGACTATGATTCTCCATTGGAACTGGGAACGCAAACATGGTTCAATGGTCGGTTGCGGTTTTTAGTTGCAGGTAATTATGGCAATAGTTCTGGGGTCAATGATACCATTTACACACTTCCTGAAAATATGGGTAATTGGAACGGTCTGGCTTCGCTGTATTTGGAATGGAACCGGATTTCAACTCTTCCTGAAACATTCAGTGAATTGACAGCTCTGCAATCATTTTATATCAATAATAATGTATTAACCTCCTTACCAGACAGCATCGGAAACATTGAAAATTTGTATTTCTTGGATTTGGGTTATAATGAAATAGGCAGTATTCCTGAATCCATTTGCAGTTTATCAAACTTAACCTATCTTTGGTTATTTAATAATAATCTCGAATCACTTCCGGATTGCTTTTGTGATTTGGACTTGGATTGGGATAACGATGACAATGGTGGCTATCCTTATTTCGCCATTGGCGCAAATATGCTCTGTGAGGACGTGGATTCCTGCGTAGCGGAAAGTGAACATTTTGAGTTGAGTCTGGATCAATTTTATTATTCTTTTCCGGTTTATTCGCCGCAAGAATGCGATAGTGTTTCCATAGTGAAAAATCCATTTCCGTATGAATTCAAATTATCTCCACCTTTTCCAAATCCTTTTAATCCAATCACAACACTTGAATTGCAAATTCCGTTTGATCGGATAATGGATATTCGAGTTTATAATATATTGGGAAATGAAGTGGATGTGATTTCTAAAAATGAAATTTATAAATCGGGACATCATCAAATTCAGTGGGATGGGGTTGACTTTTCTTCCGGTGTTTATTTTTTAAAGATCAATGATGGGATGGATATAAAAATCAGGAAGATGGTTTTAGTCAAATAGTCAATACCGAATTAACGCACAAGCAGCGGATAATCCTGCACCTGTTCCAATAAACAAAAGTAAATCCCCTCGTTTGATTCGTTCATCTTGTACTGCTGTGGCAAATGCCATTGGGACGGATGCTGCCACACAATTCCCAAATTCTGAAATGATGCTCACAACTTTTTCTTTCGCAAACCCACCGGTTGATATGTAAGCATCTACAGCCTTCCCTGAGGCTTGGTGGGGAATGACCCAGTCCACATCTTCTCGTTTTAAGCCCGTAGCTTTCATGGTTTTCAACATCATGCGATACACTTCTTTCCGTGCTATTTTATAAACCGCGGGACCATCCATGGTAAATAAATTATCAGCAAAAGTTGTGTCTGAATCTTGGGGATGTTTGTTCGTTCCGCCACCACGGACTTCAGTAAGATTTGCACAACTTGGAAATGTTTTCATATCAAAATAAATAAGTTCACTATTCTCATTTACTGATGATGGTTCAACCACCACCGCTGCCGCGCCATCCCCTAAAAGGGAGGCACTTTCAGGTTCATCAAAATTTCGTCCTCTTGTTCCCCGATCTGACGAAATAATAAGAATCCGTTTGTAAGTACCAGAGTGAATAAGAGAAGAGACAGAATTCAATGCGACTATAAAAGAAAGACATGTACAATGGATACTGAAAGATGGAATGCCTTCAAACCCAAGTTCACGTTGATAAAATGTGGCTGTGTCCGGTATGGTTTGTTTTGGGACACCTGATGCATTAATGATTAAATCCGGTTTGCCACCATTTCCTAAAGCTTCTTTTCCGGCAATGGCACCCATTTGATCCACATCAATATCAGAAACGCGTCGTTCACATACACCAGATTTTACAAGGATCCATTCTTCAGATTTCCCGATTTTCGGTGCAATATCCGCTGATGTTTCTATTTTTGGCGGGAGATAAAGCCCAGTTCCTGTAATTTTTATATTCATATGATTATCTGCCATGAAGGGCACTAAGAAACGAGAATTAAAAAAATATAATTATTAGAAATATTCTGCCGGATCTTCTTAGTGAATCTTGGCGACCTTAGCGGCTAAAATTAATTTAGAAAAAATATTTGATTTCGAATCTTAAATGAGAAAAATCTTCCATGGCGTTGAATTGGTAAAGTTCTCCGTCCGGGTGATCTTTGGTGCCTTGGACTTTGGTTATTCCCATGAGCCCCAACAAATCCTGTGTAATATTATATTCCAACTTGTATTCTGTGAGTGAACCGGGAATTCCAGTGACCCCTTCATACTCACCTAAATCCAACATGGATGTCATGGAAAGTTTCAATTGTTCATTCATGAATGTTTTATCCATAATAATGATGGCAGCTTTATCTGTCAAGATCGCCAATGGAACACCCATCCCCGGTGTAAAGAAATTTTCGGGTGTCATTGATTCCGGGTCATATTCAAATCCCGGAATACTGATATCCACATCCGGTAATGTATCTGAAGAAAAGGATGTTTTTTTATGGGAGAAAATTTGACTGATAAAATTGATCTTAAATGGAAGTTCCGTCTCAATTTGAAACGTAGATTGTTGATAGGTTGCTTCCTCATGTAGGGGATAACTAAAAACTAATGTATCATAAATAGTGGCCAAATTTGCATTGGAATATGGACGATCAATTGATTTATTTAAATCCTTTGTATTGAATTGAGCAAAGTCTCCTCTTAAGATAAAATATGGATTTAAGAAGGTTAGGCCAAATCCTAGTACATTTGTTTTCCTGTAACTAAATACAAGGTCTGGTGGTGAAAAAATGGTTTGATTCGCATTGCTGTAAACATTCACACCGGTAAAATTGAACACGCGATCAAATCCTGAAAAATAGGAGGCAGAAATATCACCAACTCCAAAGGAATACGTTCCATGTATTCCGCCTTCAATCGGTAAATCCGAAATTGGTAAAATATGATTTTCTTCAGGGTAAATTGGCAAGGTGATTGGGAAATCATCATCGCCTAGCGGGACTCTGTTTGTTGTATGGATTGGCGAAAAAACCGATTTCAATTTTAGATTACCAACATAGTAATCTATCGCACCAGAATAGGTGGCCATTTTGCGTTCACGACCTAAAAAGAAAATATAATAATAATCGAATGCGCTGGCATTGTCTAAAGGACTATTTTCATCCACACTGCCCCAAGAGTGGATCTGTTTTCCGAATCGAAATTCAAATTGATCTCCGGAAATTGTGCCATACAATTCCCGCATATCCCATCTGAAATCCTGTGGGTCTTTAGATCCTAAAAAATAGGTGTCACTTCGAATTTGATATTCCACAGTAAAATTCCCATTTAATGAAATATTATTGGATTGATGTGAAAAATCCAAGGACCCCATTCTGTATGGAATATCGATCAAGGAATAATCAGATAATCTGGAAATATTTGCAAAATCAATATAACCATTGAATTGAAAAGATGGTTCATCCGCTATCAAATATGTGATAAATAAAATGAGACTAAATCTCTTCATGAATTCTTCCTTTTTGTCAATGCTTCGTCCAACCAATTTAATACTTCATTTCCCTGCGTAACCCATGCTTTTGTTAAACCAAAATCCGGGAAATTCCCTAACAATTCTCCATTCCACCCATAAACAACATTTGTTTGCTTATCGTTTACTTTTGTCAAAATCCAAATGCCTGCAGCATTAGGAAGCCTTACATGATCAGGATCCAATTTTCCATTGGGATGCTCCACGGCTGAAAATGAAAACGTCCATTGGTTTGGAGAATTTTCAATATTGTATTTCACAATGTAATCTCGGCCATCAAAAGGGAAGGGCATATCCAAAACAACTTGAACCACATCAGTTTCTAATCGTTTCGTTTTTGTGACGCGTTCGAAAATTTCCGGATATTGATCCAAGCCCTGCACGGCATCAGCCACTAAGTCTATGGGATGATTCAGGACTGTCTCTGCCCGGCTAACTGGAAAATTTTGATACGTACACCAACCAATTGTAATTGTGCCTGATTGAAGATGTTCCCAATTTGAAAATGATTGAATCCCACGGAGATCTAGCCCGAAAGCAAGATAATGGAATAATAAAAGTTGAAGAAAAATTTTCATTATGAATTAAGAAAGAAATGTTTCATAAATATGAGCACAGTCTGATTTAATTTGTGACTCTGTCAATCCAAATTTCTCCAAATCATATGTGTGCCCGCTTTTGTATGTGCGTTGGCTTTCTGCAGTTTCCTTAATTGTTTGTACAAGATCATTTGTTGATTCTTGTCCTGTGAAAGAAATGATATCATCCATAACAGTTTCAAAATTGGACATCATGGCATCAAAACGAACAATGAGAACTTTTTCCTTATCTATTCTATTGTTGGACCAATCTTCATGGAATCTGTTTAATAATTCCACCAATGCTATATAGAGGCGTTGAATGAATCGGGATTGGATCGTTTCATCCAAAGACCAAAAATTGAATTTTTTATCCAATACACCTGTGACTAAACTGAGTCCGGATGGAATGACCTGAAGTGGATCTCGAATCATGTAAATGACTTTTGCATCGGGAAAAGATTGTTGAAATTTTGGAAGATTCCCACTGAGACTAAACAATTTGCCGATATATCGTTCTCCCTTATTTGATACCAGATTTCGTTGCCACAGGGAACGAAACCATGCAAAATCTCTTTCAGATGTATCACGAACTTTTGGATCAACCCAATAAAAAAGATCTTCTTCATCAAAGGTGAGGAAAAAGCCATACAGGAAAAAACCATCAAAATAACGAAAAAGGAGAGAAACGTCATCTGTTTCGATGGAAGATAAACTTGTCTTGTGTGCCTCTGTGGAATGATGACGCGCAGGGCTGACAAATTCCATGATGGGCAAAATTGGTTTCAAAACCTTTTGAATTATAACTGATGGATACACCATTTGCCAAAGCTGACTCCCAACGCCAAATCCTTGGTTGATCAGGAACCGGTGGAGGAAGGTGGTCCCTGACCTTGGATTGCCTACAATGATGATTGGATTTTCAATTGGTTTTCTTATTTTGAAAAATAATAGGTGATCAAGAATGCGACCCAATCCCACCACCAATCTAAGAATGGTTATTAGGATTCCTGTAAAAATGGGTGTAATCCAGGTTCCAAACGTTTTACCACTAATAAGGTAGACTCTGGTGATGCGCTTTAGCGTCATTTGAATTAATTTTGATAGAAATATTAGATGGGTTACGGCGTGTTAAATAAAAAACATTTAACCTTTTAACACAGCGGGAATCTATAGGTTAAATCAATTGGACAAAATTATAAATTCTGATGAATTATGAACTATATTAATAATCTTATATTGATAGCCATCGTCTCTTTATCAACGCTTACCGGGCAGGCATTTGAAGGGATGACACTTTTTTCACCTACTCAAGGTGGCGGTGGTGGCGGGTCATTTAACACCTATTTAATTGATAATGAATTGAACGTGATTAATTCTTGGACACACCCACGGGGTGCCGCTAGCATGGCTTATTTAAGAGAGGATAGCACATTAATCTACCCATACCGAGTTCAAAACCCTTCCATGGGTGCAGGTGGTGTTGGTGGTGGAATATCTATCTATAATTGGGGCGGCGATTTACTTTGGAATTATGAGTTTGCAAACAATACCTATCAGCACCACCATGATGTAGAGCCTCTTCCTAATGGGAATATTTTGGTCATCGTTTGGGAAAAGAAAACAGCGGCAGAAGCTTATGCAATGGGCCGCCAAACCATTAATAATTCTTTAAATGAAATGTGGGCTGAAGCGATTCTGGAAGTGGAACCGGTTGGTTTTGATGATGTGAATATTGTTTGGGAATGGCATATTTGGGATCATTTGATTCAGGATGTGGATCCTGATTTGCCGAATTATGGTATAATTGCAGATCATCCGGAATTGCAGGATGTGAATTATGGCAATGCTGGCAGTAATAGCGGCCCCGGCGGCCCCAACGGTGATTGGAAACATTATAATGCAGTACATTATAATGAAAACTTGGATCAAATTGTCATTTCTTCCCGCCACCACGATGAGATTTATATTATTGATCACAGTACAACCACAGAAGAGGCAGCTGGTCATACAGGAGGGAATTCCGGTATGGGCGGTGATTATTTATATCGCTGGGGGAATCCCCAAGCTTATGACCGTGGAAACAGCTCAGACCATCTATTAGCCGGCCAGCACGGCAGTAATTGGATCCCGGATGGTTCTCCCGGTGCAGGTAATTTGATTTTATTTAATAACAATTACGGGAATAATGTGGCGGCAATATTTGAAATTGTCCCACCTCTCAACGAACAAGGATTGTATGACATTTCACCCGGCCAACCTTTTGGGCCGGAAGAACCTGTTTGGTCTCATGTAGGTGCGTTTCATACCCAAATGCAGGGTGGCGCTTTTCGATTGCCTAATGGGAATACACTTATCACCGATTGTGATGATGCTCATATGATTGAAGTCAGCCAAACCCATGAAGTGGTTTGGGACCATGATTATGGCAATAACCAAACCTTTATCGCTCGAGCTCAAAAATATCCCCTAAATTATTTCGGAGGTGGATTTCCCGATTTTACAGTTGGGGATGTGAATTTTGATGGGTCTTTGGATCTGTTAGATTTGATTTATATCCTTGATATGGCCTCAGGATTTGGGTATGAGCCTACACCACCTGCAGATTTTAATGGCGACGGTACAGTGAACATGACAGATGCCCTAATGCTTCTCCAAACAATCATTTCTGACTAAAATATTTTAACAATCCTTTCTCTTCAAAAAATTAATTTGTAATATAGAAAACGATATAAACGAAAATCGTTTCCATTTTATAAATGACATCAAAGCAACAGCTCAATCAAATCTTGGCAGAAGGATACGAATCTGTCTCCCGAAGCGGTGTACGTGCTTTTACGGTAGAAGCTTTGGCTAAACGGTTGGCCATGAGTAAAAAAACCATTTATAAATTTTTCCCAAATAAGGAAAAATTAGTCCGATCCATCATTCATTTTCTCTTTGATCAAATCAATAATGTATTTGATACTGTTATGAAGGATGAATCCAATCCGGCTGTTCAATTTGTAAAGATTATGGAGAATATCACCAAGTTTGCCGGCAGGACACCAGTGAATCATTTGGCAGAACTAAAATCTTTACATCCAAAAATTTGGAAAGAAATCGAGTCGTTTCGATTGGGGCATCAAGACCATTTTTATTCAATTTTAAAGAATGCCCAAGACCAAGGCCTAGCTCGAAATGATATCAGCATGCGGGCTGCGTCTATCATTTATATCAATGTAATCAATTCAACTTTTCAACCGGAATTTTTTTTAAAAAATGATCTGCCAATCGGAGATACTATACGTGGATTTGTAAAGGTGGTCGCTAGAGGGATTTTTAACGATAAAGGAATGAACGCAATAAAAGTCTATTATGAGCAAAATTAATTTTAATTATTCAGACCATCCAATCCGTCGATGGTTTATCATTCAAAGCCTTCAACACACATGGCGGACAATTATTTTGTCACTATTGGCAACAATTATAATGGCATCGGGAATCCAATTTTTTATCATCGATGATGATATGATGAAAATGCTTCCGAAAGATTTAGAATCTCGAATCTCTTGGGATGCAGTCCAAGATGAATTTGGGAGTACTGAAGTCATTTTTATTGCATTTGGAAGGGACGGAGAATCCATCTTTAATCAGGATGCTTTCGCAACCGTTTGGGATCTAGCAGATTCGTTAAATACCTTAGAAAATGTAGAAGAAGTTATGAGCCTTCCAACTACAGCACGGATCGATAGTTATGATGGTTTTATGGAAGTTGATGATCTCCAACTTGATCGTGATTTAGGCCAAGAAGAGATAGATGACATTTATCAATACTTAGACAAGAACCACTCTATCAAAGACAGGTTAGTAAGTAAAAATGATGAATATTTTATTTTGATGGTTCAACCCTATTCATTTACAGGCCTAGATGTATTTCAGGCTGAAGTCGTAAATGTAACGGAAACAATTGTTAAAGGTTATGAAATCCATTTTGGAGGAAATGCATATGTAACTGGAGTTATGCCCGGAATGATTCGTGAAGATGTCCAAAGTTTGATGAAAGCCGGGATGTTGATTTTAATATTAATCCTATTGATTAATCTTCGGAGTATTCCTGCAGTTTTAATGGTACTAATGGTTATTGGACTTTCTCTGATTTCAATGATGGGATTTATGGGATGGGTTTATCATTTAACAAGTTCGGAACGATTTTTATTTACCCTGGCAAATACATCCATGCCGATTATTTTGCTTACGATTGCAAATTCGGATGGTGTTCATATCATGACAAAATTTTTTAAAGATTTAAGAAAAAAAGGTGATATTGAAAGAGCTGTCGCATCTACAATGGATTCATTATTGATTCCTATTTTTCTAACAAGTATCACGACTATTGCAGCCTTTTTAACCATGATTTCATCACCATTAGAGCCTATGATTGGTTATGGTGTTACAGTTTCTGCAGGAATTTTTTGGGCATGGTTTTTGAGTTCATTCCTTTTACCATCAGTGATTCTCAAGGTGAAATGGAATTTATCATCTAAAGCGATTGCAACAGAAAGTGTCTTTGAAAAGTTGATAGATAAATTAGGGAAATTAGTTTTAACACATCCTAAATATGTTTTTTCAGCGGGGACTATCTTTGTGATCTTTGGATTGATGGGGTTGGCGAAGGTGACAGTGGATGTGAATATGATAAACTTTTTCGAACCCGGAACTGAGATTCGTGACAGTATGGATTTTATGGATGAAGAATTAAATGGAACAATGGATATTCGTGTTCGGATCGAAGGTGATATTAAAGATCCAGTTATTCTTCAAAGTATGGCGGACTTACAAGATGAAATGGTTAAAAATGAAAAGGTCGGCTTAAGTTATTCCATCGCAAATGTGGTTGAACAAATGCACCGTACCATTATGGATGATAATCCAAATTTTGAGACGGTTCCTAAAGACCGAGAAAAAGTAAACAATCTATTCACCATGTATTCAATGTCCGGAGATCCCGATGATTTTTCATCTATGGTGGATTATGATTATGAAGATGGTTTGGTTACTGCATTAAGTAATGTGATGTCCACAGATGAAATTTTTGATTATGTTCATAATTTGAATAATTACATTGATGATTCGTTTAGAAAAGGTACTTCAGTGAGTGTCACAGGTATGATTGTTGTTTTTCGTGATTTAGTTATCATGATTGTGAGATCTTCTGCATTTAGTATCATCTTTTCTCTGATCGTCATTGGTATAATTGCTTCAATATTTTTTAAAAGAATTTTATGGGGTGTTTTAGCTGTTATCCCCTTAACATCAGCAGTCATCATCAATTTTGGATTTATGGGATATTTTGGAATTGAACTCAGTCATATTACCGCAATTTTGTCATCCATTATTATTGGGGTTGGTGTGGATTTTGCCGTCCATTATATTGCTCAATTTCGTCGTCTTTCGAGAACAATTTCAGAAGATAGATTAAGCAGAGAAGTGGTGGACGATGTTGGATATCCAATCATATTAGATGCGGCATCCAACATGGGTTTTGGAGCCTTATTATTTTCTGCATTTTTACCAATCCAATATATTGGTGGGCTCATGGTTTTTGCTATGGTGTCCACATCATTAGGGACTCTTACTGTTTTGTCTGCCTTAGCAGAATTATTGAAAAAACGATTAGTAGAGAATCGTAATTAAGGTAGCATAAGAGATATTAATTATAACTGGAGATATCATGAATAATAGCATTATAAAAGGGATAGGATATCATGTTCCAAGTCAGGTGGTAACCAATGATGATTTATCAAAAATCATGGACACATCTGATGAATGGATTCAAACTAGATCTGGAATAAAAGAACGGCGGTGGGTAAAAGAAGATGAAGCTGCATCCCATTTAGCAATTGAAGCATCAAAAAAAGCGATGATGATGGCAAATGTTTCTCCGGAAGATATTGACCTTGTGGTGGTGGGCACCATTTCCAGCGATTATTTTTTCCCAGGTGTGAGTGCTCAACTTCAGGCTGAATTGGGTCTCGATAAAATTGCAGCATTTGATTTAAAAGCTGCCTGTTCAGGATTTGTATACAGCCTGTCAGTTGCTGATCAATTTCTTAAAACAGGCATGTACAAAACAGCTTTGGTTGTTGGGGCGGAGGCTCAAACAAAATTTATTAACAAATCCACAGAAGGTAGAGATATAGCCGTTTTGTTTGGAGATGGTGCAGGTGCTGTTATACTAGAACCGGGTGATTCACATTCAGGTGTTTTATCAACACATCTTCATTGTGATGGAAAGGATTTAAAATATCTCTGGATGGAAGGACCTGGTTCATCTGGCGCATGTCAGATAAATATTGACAATATTCAACAAAATCCATCGCAATATGAGCCTCATATGCATGGAAAAAAAGTTTTTCAAAATGCCGTGGTTCGATTTCCGGAAGTGATTCAGGAAGCATTAGATGCGAATGATTTATCAATAGATGATGTAGCTCTAGTTATACCTCATCAAGCCAATTTGAGAATTATCCAAGCTGTAGCAAAACGGATGAATGTGCCTGTTGATAAATTTTATGCCAATTTACAACGGTATGGAAATACAACAGCGGCGTCTATTCCAATTGCGTTATGTGAAGCATATAATGAAGGTAAAATTTCAAAAGGAGATATCATTATCTTAGCAGCATTTGGGGCTGGGTTTACCTGGGCTTCTGCTGCGATAAAATGGTAAAATGTGGATTAGGAATAATGATTTTGGAATGGCTGTACTTATAAAACAAAAATTTTTATAGGATCAAAAAAATGAAACATAGCTTAATAACACTTTGCTTAATAGGGATTGTCTATTCCCAAACCGGTTTGGACATTGCAAAAATGGTGGATGAAAAGCCATCACCTGCAGATATGTCAAATCAAACTAAAATGGTTTTAACCAATAAGAAAGGTAAAACGCGATCTCTGTCAATGATTTCCAGGTCCGTGGATGGAAATAAAAAACAAATCA
>MDTE01047050.1_pt1 | contig 21452 bp, 20 predicted proteins | sample 811231 | NCBI WGS metagenome assembly MDTE01 (sample SAMN05326651, study PRJNA326480) | marine metagenome | isolation source: seawater | place: Indian Ocean: Red Sea | collected 2010
ACTTAGAAATTACCAGGGCATACCTAAGAATGGAGCTTTAAACGAGAAAATTGCTAAAAAATTAATTCATGGATATTATGCCTGTGTAAGTTCTATTGATTTTTTAATTGGTAGAATACTAAAAAAATTAGATGAAACTGGATTGAGAAAAAATACTATTGTGGTTTTGATGAGTGATCACGGATTCAATCTTAGCGAACACACTTTTTGGTGTAAACATATTAATTTTGAAACCTCTACAAGAACCATGCTAGTAATTGACGTTCCAAATCTCCAGAGTGGATTAACAGAAAGTATCGTTGAATTGGTAGATATATACCCGACTTTGGTTGAATTATGTCAATTAGATAGTCCAAATCATTCACTAGATGGTAAAAGTATTCTCCCAATCCTAAATGACCCAGAATTTGAAATAAAAAATTATGCAATATCTAAGTATAAAAATGGAATTAGTTTAATTGAAAAAAACTTTTCTTACACTGAATGGCTAAATCCAAATAAAGAAGTTTATTCAAAGATGTTTTTTGACAAAACGAATGATCCAAATGAAAATATTAACCAAGTAGATAATCCTTATTACATAGAAAAGATTTCAAAAATGGAAGAAAATTTGAAAAATTCTTTAGGGAAAAATTTTTGGGACAAACCAACCTGGAGTTATTAAATGAATAAACATTTAACATATAAAACATTAATTATACTTATTCATATTTTATTTATTAAATGTGTATCTAAATCCAATGGAGTGTATGAAAAACGAAATATAATTTTCATATTAACCGATGATCAAACATCTAAAACAATTAATTCTTTAGGAAATAAGTCTATTTTTACTCCTAATATTGATAGGCTTGTTAAAAAAGGAACATCATTTACAAATGCATATATAATGGGTTCTATGAATGGAGCTGTTTGTGCTCCTAGCAGAGCTATGATTATTACAGGTAAATCTCTTTTTAATATAGATCCAACTGGAAATACAATTGATGAAAAAATATTGACTTTACCAGAGTTTTTAGAAAAAAGAGGTTACCACACCTTTCATATAGGTAAATGGCATAACGGGAAAAAGGCATTTTCAAAAATATTTAAAGATGGATCAAATATTTTTTTTGGTGGTATGGACAATCAATATTTTGTTCCAACACACGAATATAACTTAAATGGTATTTATAATGATAATAATTTGAATGAACTATCACCAAAGCATTCTTCTACTTTATATACTGATGCCGCTATTGAATTTATAAAAAATTATAAAAAAAATGAACCTTTTTATTTAAATCTATCATTTCAGGCTCCTCATGATCCAAGAGAAATGCCTGATAGTTATCTCAAAGTGTACAACCCCGATTCTATTAAACTCCCAAAAAATTTTAAAGAAAAACATCCTTTTGATAATGGCGAGCTTGATATAAGAGATGAGTGGTTAGCAACCTATCCCAGAAATCAAGAAGAAATTAAAGCAAATATTGCTGCTTATTATGCAATGATTAGTCATATGGACTACGAAATAGGAAGATTATTAGATACACTTGAGGAAAAAAATATTTTTAAAAATACTTACATTGTTTTTGCAGGTGACAATGGACTAGCAGTTGGTCAACACGGTTTAATGGGCAAACAAAATCTTTATGAACATAGTATAAATGTACCTTTGATTTTTACAGGACCCAATATTGAAAATTCTATTAAAAAAGATCTGGTTTACTTATTTGATGTTTTTCCAACTATAGTTGAGTTGTTAAATTTTAAAAAACCTGATAATCTTGATGGTTTAAGTCTTAAAGATTTGCTTTTAGGAAAAGAAAAAAAAATAAGAAATTCACTTTTCTTTTCATATAAAAACTTTCAAAGAGCAGCAAGAGATGAAAGATGGAAAATTATAAAATACAATGTCAATAATAAAATAGAAACTCAAATTTTTGATTTAATTAATGATCCTTATGAAATCAAAAATCTGTATAATAAAAAATCTTATGATTCTATATCAAAAAAAATGCATCATTTATTAAAAGATAATATGGAAAAGTTTAATGATAAAGCAATTTTAAATAAAAAAAATTGGGGGGTAAAATCAATCAAGGCTTGGAAGGATAAATTACCTAAAGAAGTTGTTGATAGATTAAGAAAAATGGCAAGTAAGGAAAGAGAAATGAGAGGGTTTTAGTTACTTAAAACTAAGAGATATCAACTTCTTAAATTTTGTTGTGCTCCATCCATGATCTCTATTTATAAAGTGTATTGGGATATTTAAATCTTTTCCAGTAAAACTTTTTCTATCAATGTAATCATCACCTAAAAATCTTACATCAAATTTATTTTTAATTATTAAACTTAACAGTTCAGATTCAAGAGTGTAAGTTAATATATTGTCAATAAATCTATTTGATTCAAGCTGTTCAATTCTCTCATCAATAGTCAGAATAGGTTTTAACTTTTCAGGTCTTTCTATACTTGGGTCGGATTGTAAAAGAACAGTAAAATGATCACAATTATTTCTACACTCCTTAAACATTTTAATATAACCTGGGTGTATCACATCAAAATTTCCTGCTATAAAACCTTTTTTCATTTATCTTCTATTAATTTAAGAATTTTTAATATATCAGTATGCTCATTAACAAAATATTTCGCAGATGTTAACTTATTTCCAACCTTAACAGAAAACACATCTTTGGGCAGATGAATAAACATATTTTCATCTGTTGTATCGTCACCTGCAACAAAAGTAAAATCAAAATCGTCCTCTTTAAATAAATCTAGTGACGCAATTCCTTTATTTGTACTTGAACTTACAACTTCGACAATTTTATTACCATGAACGACATTAAATTCAGGAGAAATCATACTTGAAAGAATAGTTTTTAATTCCTCTGCCTTAACAATTCCTAGTTCAGGATCTGTTCTTCTATAATGCCAAGCAAGTGCGTTAACTTTTTTTTCAACAAATGTTCCAGGAGTATTATCTGCGAATTGTTGAAGTAAAGGAAAAATATGATCAACCCATGTGTTATTTTGAATCTGTTTTTTTTCCCACTCACAACCTGGATTTTTTTGAAAAAAACCGTGCTCAGCAATTAAACATATACCCAAATCACTTAAATTTTTTTCCATAAAATCATGAGGTCTTCCACTAATTATTGCAACTTTATTTTTTTCATTTTTAGAAAGACTTCTTAATAAATTTTTTAATTCAATCGAAGGTAATGCCTTGTTTTTATCATTATTAAACCCAACTAATGTTCCGTCATAATCAAGAATTATAAGACGTTTCTTGGACTTTAAATAACTTAAATTCAAAAAACTTATTGTTTTTTGATCTAATTTAATTGATTTATTTTTTACTGTTATTTTTGAAATTTCATTTAATTTTTGAATGAAATTAGTAGACCAATAATTAACATTGTATCTTTTTACTCTCTCTCTCAATTCAATATTCTTTTCAATTTGATCTTGTTTAGATAATTTTATAGCTTCATAAATTGAATCTGCTAATTCATTTATATCAAATGGATTTACGATCAAAGCTTGATGAAGTTCTTTGGATGCTCCAGCTAACTCACTCAAAATTAAAACACCGTCATTCTCAACTCTAGTTGCTAAATACTCTTTAGCTACTAAATTCATACCATCTCTTAGAGGAGTCACCATTGCAATATCAGACTGAGTGTATAGATCAATTAAATCATCAAAACCAAAAGAACGATAATAATACCAAATTGGTGTCCAATTAACATTAGCAAATTTACCATTTACTCTTCCGATAGTTTCATCTATTTCTCTTTTTAAACGCATGTAGTCAGACACTTTAGACCTTGAAGGAACACATACCATTAACAATCTTAACTTATTTTGATATTGTGGATATTTATCAAGAAATAACTCGAAAGATTTAATCCTATTTACAATACCCTTTGTGTAGTCCAATCTGTCAATCGATAGAATAATTTTTCCTTGGTTATTTAGCTTATGTTTTTCAAGTTGAGTTCGAAGTTGAGAATATTTTTTTTTATCAATTTTTTTATGTTCAATTGATGTTCTTTCAAACTTTTCATAATCAATACCCATTGGGAAGGTGTTTACAATAATTTTTCTATCAAACTTTTCTATTAAATTAAAGCTAACGTTTAAATGTAAAATTCTTCTTACCGAACTTAAAAAATGTCTTTGATAATCATAAGTATGAAAACCAATCAAATCAGCTCCTAAAATTCCATTGAGCAATTCCTCTCTTTTGGGAAATAATCTAAAGATCTCAAATGATGGAAAAGGAATATGCAAGAAGAACCCAATTGTTATATTTTTTTTTACTGATTTTATCATTTTAGGAACTAATAATAACTGGTAATCATGAATCCATATTTTATCACCATCATCAATTTCTTCTAAAATTGAATCAGCATATTTTTGATTTACTGAAACATAATTTTCCCATTGCTCATTTTCAAATTTGAAAAATTGTTTAAAATAATGAAAAAGAGGCCAAATAGCCTGGTTTGAAAAACCTAGGTAAAATTCATCAATTTCGTTTTGAGATAAAGAAATCGGCTTATACTTTTGGGATACTAACTGTTTCGTTAAATCATCAAATTCGGGTTTAGTAATTTCCTCTGAGCTTACTCCTAACCAACCAATCCAAAGAGATTCTCCGTGATCGTGAACTGATTTCATTCCAGTAGCTAAACCACCACTAGTAGGTATAAAATTCCAATCTGAGTCTTCTTTCTTAGAAAGTTCTATAGGTAATCTATTTGAGACAATTATAATTTTTGACATATTTGTCTCTCTAAATTTTTGTATTTATCAAAATATTAATTTATCGAAATTATAAAAGATTCAAATATTTAATATTTATTTTGATGACAAAGTTTATTAAATTATATTTTTCTAACAATTCTATATATATAATTAAGATTTTTTAATTTCTCTACATATAATTTTAACAAGTTATTATATTGCATTGATATTTTAATAAAATGGATTACGGAATAATTGGTAATTGTAAATCAGCTGCATTAGTTAAAAAAAACTCATCTATTGAATGGCTTTGTCTACCTCAATTTGATTCTCCCTCGGTTTTTGGCAAAATTTTAGACGAAAATATTGGAGGTTCGTTTGAAATAATTCCCGACAAATTATATAATATAAATCAAAAGTATATTGAAAATACAAATATTTTAATAACATATTTTAAAAATATAGAATGTGAATTTGAAGTTATTGATTTTATGCCCAGATATAAAAAAAATGAAAAATATCATAATCCACCAGAGGTAATTAGAATATTAAAGCCAATTAAAGGTAAACCATCATTTTCGCTAAATTATAATCCAAAACTTGAATATGCGAATGGTGAGACAAATTCTTACGTCAAGGATAAATTTATCGTAAGTGTTTATAATAAAGAAAACTTTGACACTTTATACTTATACTCAAATCTTGATTATGTTAAAATATTAAGAGGTGGAAAATTTGACATGACTAAAGATATTTTTTTTCTAATATCTTACAATGAAAAATTAATTGAACCATCAATTGATTCTTGTGCGAATGAATTTGATAAAACAAAAAAATATTGGATTAACTGGTGTGAAAGAACTCCAAAATTTAGTTTTTACAATGATATAATTTTAAGAAGTGCTATGACACTCAAGTTATTATCATTCGACAAAACAGGAGCTATATTAGCTGCATTAACTACTTCTATTCCAGAATCAATTGGAGAGGTTAGAAATTGGGATTATAGATTTTGCTGGATAAGAGACGCCTCAATGGTAATTCGGGTCATTTCAAAACTAGGTCATAGAAAAATAGTTAAAGATTTTATTGATTTTATAATTGATCTTGTTCCTGAAAAGGATGAAAAGATTCAAATTATGTATGGAATTAATAAAGAAAAAAAATTAACGGAAAAATTTTTGAATCATTTGTCAGGTTTTGAAAACTCAAAACCCGTTAGAATTGGCAATGCTGCTTATAAGCAAAAACAGAATGATATTTATGGGATTTTGATGGACGCTATACATATTGAACTACTTGAGTTCCCTCTGGATTATGATAAAAAAGAAGACCTATGGTCAATAGTTAAAAATATAACATGGATTGTAGAAAATAATTGGCAAAAACCTGATAAAGGAATATGGGAGTTTAGAGGTGAAGATAAACACTTTACTTTTTCAAAAGTTTTATGTTGGGTTGCAATGGATAGAGCTATTAAAATCGGAGATATTCTTGGGAAAAAAGAAAAAAACTGGATAGAAATAAGAGATAATATAAAAGAAGAAATTGAAAAAAAAGCATGGAACAAATCAATTAAATCTTTCACTCAATTTTATGGTTCTAACTCACTTGATTCATCTTTATTATTAATGGAGCAATATGGATTTATTGATTCAAAGGATCCAAGGTATATTAATACTGTTAAAGCAATTGAAAAAAATCTTTGCTATAATGGACTTTTATATAGATATAAAAATGAGGACGATTTTGGTCTTCCTTCTTCATCTTTTACCATATGTACATTTTGGTTTATAAATAGTTTATATAAGATTGGTGAAATTGAAAAATCTAAAAAAATGTTTGATCAAATGATTAAGCATGGAAATCACTTAAATTTATTTAGTGAAGATTTAGATTTTGAGTCAAAAAGGTTGTTAGGAAATTTTCCTCAAGCATATTCACATTTAGCCCTTATTGATGCAGCACTTAACTTCAATTAGTTTAAATACCCATTATAAAATACCTATACTAAATGAAGTTTTGAATAAACTCCTAAAAACAAGTTTGCGGCTAACCTGCTGGTCAAGGATCTAACTAAATTAGCCTGCTTTTACAGACAGGACTCACCTCTTTTAAAAAAAAGATCGTTGAGTTTACCAAAAAATAAATTAGTATAGGCATTACTTAATTATTTTCAACATGATCAGAAATAAGATCATTTAATCTTTGAATTTTAATATTTAAATCGCTATTGTAGTTTAAGTTTCTTGTTTGTGAGGCAAACTGAAGCGCACACATAGCAAGAACATCTTGTTTATCTCTAACAGCATAAGATTTTTCTAATTTTTCAACTAAAAGCTCAATTTTCTTTGCTGACTCTCTAAGATTTTGTTCTTGATCTGGATTAATGGTAAGTGGGTAAACTCTGTTACCAATTTTAAGTTTTATTTTAAGTTTATTTTCCATATACCAGATTAACTGTTTGATACTTTTCTTATACAATCATCAACAGAATTTATTATGTCATCTATTTTATTAATTAAATTTTCTTTAAAATTTAAATCTTTGTTATTGTTATATTCAGACAAACTTTGTTGAAGATGATCTACACCTTTTAACTTTTCAAGATTTGAGTTTTTTTTTTCTACTTCAATTATTCTTTGATTTAATTCATCAATTATGTTATTATTATCTTTTAAACGATTCAATAGTAAAATTAAATTCCTCTCAAGTTTATCGATATGATTTTCATTTTGATTATTCAAAGCAAAAAATTATTATTTTAATAAAAATATTAAAATATTAACAATATTCACTTAATAATTTTTATTTAAATCAATTAAAAAAATATATAATTTTATTTAATGATTATAAAAAAAATAAATTTTCATATAATTTTAGCCATATTAATTTTTTTTATAAAAAATAAAACTTTTAGCCAATATAATTATCAAAAATCTAATCCTATAGATTTACCATTAATTCTGTCAGGAAATTTTGGTGAAATTAGAGGCACTCATTTTCATGCAGGAATTGACATTAAAACTAATGGAAAGGAGGGATTCAAAATTAAAAGTATAGACAACGGTTTTTTATCGAGAGTATCAATTTCATTAGGCAGCTATGGTAAAGCTATTTATATTAAGCATAATGATGGAACAACTTCAGTTTATGCTCATTTAAAAAAATTCTCAGACAAAATTGAAGAAATAATTAAAAGATTTCAGTACGAAAACAAAACTTTTGTTTTAAATAAGTTTTTTAAAGAAACTGATATAATTATAAAAAAAAATGAAATAATTGGTTATTCGGGCAATACAGGAGGATCATCAGGTCCTCACCTACATTTTGAAATTAGAGATAGTGAAACTCAAAACGTACTAAATCCTCATCTTTTTGGATATAACCTAAGTGATTCTAAAGAACCAGTTATCAAAAAAATAATTTTGTATAATCTAAATGAATTTGAAAGATTTGAAAATAATAAATTAAAAAAAAATATACCATTCAAAGTAATAAGTAATAGTAAGGTGATTACAGATTCAATAAATTACACTGGGAAATTTGGTATAGGTGTTGAAACTTTTGATCAACATAATTTAAGTTATAATAGAAATGGTATTTATAAAATTGAATTGTTAAAAAATAATAAAATGATTTATAATATTAAATTTGACAGGTTTAGTTTTAACGATAAAAAATACATCAATTACTTCATTGACTACGAAGAACTAAAAGAAAATAATTCAAAAGTTGTAAAATTATTTTCAAATGCGAACTCAAATTTAAGTTTTTTAAAAAAAGAACAAAGTGGACATATTACATTTGAAGAAAATCTTGATTATAATTTAGAATTGAATATTTATGATTTCGAAGGGAACAAAAAAAATATTATAATACCTCACAAAAAAAATTCAAATTATTTAAAGCAAGTTAAATTGAATAATAAATCGAACATTAAGATAGATGAAAAAAGAACTTATGACTTTGAAAATAAAAAAGTTGTTTTTTTTAAAAATAGTTATCTTGAAAATCAGTTTGTTTTAATTAAAAATCTAAATGATACACTTATTTTGGAAAATAAAAATTATCCTTTAAATAAAAAAATTAAAGTAAGTTTTAAAATAAAAAATAACTTATCAAGCAATAAAAATCTTGGTATTGGATTAATTGTAAATAATTCTAAAAAAACAAAATTTCTACCATCAATTATTGAGAATAATGAGCTTTATTCATATTCAAATGAATTAGGTTCTTTTTTCATTACATCAGATAATGATAAACCTACAATTAAACCATTGAATTTTAAAAATGGTGATTGGATAAGTAAGAAGAAATATTTAAAACTTGAAATTAATGACTTAACATCTGGTATTAAGAAATACGACGGAAATATAAATGGTAAATGGATTTTACTTGAATATGATCCAAAAAAAAAGTTACTAACCTATGATTTAGAAGATTTAAAATATGATTCATATAAATTGAATTTAGTTGTAAACGTGGAAGACTTTGCAAATAATAAATCAATCTATAAAGCAGAAATTTATAGAGATATAGGAGTTTTAGAAAAAGATTTAAGCACCTCAACTAAATAATCTATTTCTTCAATTTTATTAAAATGAGAAAAAGAAAACCTAATAGAAGGGACTTTTTTGTTTAAATCAGAATTGATTGCATTTAAAACATGCGATCCAGAAATAGATCCTGATTGACACGCTGATCCTTTAGAACAAGCAATACCCTTTAAATCTAAATTAAAATTAAATAACTCTCTATTGTCTTTAAAATTAGGAAAGCCAACATTTAAAATAGTATGAGAAGATAAATTAAGGTCATCAGACGCACCATTAAAAACTACATCCGGGAAACTTGTTTTTAAATTTTTGATTAAATATGATTTTAAATTTAATATATGTTTTAATTCATAATTAAGATTTTTATAAGCAATATAAATTGCTTTACCCATTCCAACTATGTTATGAACAGCCTCAGTTCCTCCTCTTAATCCCCTTTCCTGTGAACCTCCAATTATAAATGATTTGAGTCCTGATTTTTTTCTAATAAAACTAAATCCAATTCCTTTAGGACCATGAAATTTATGCGCAGATGCAGATAAAAAGTCAATATCTAATGCATCCAAATCAAATCTAAAGTGTCCAATAGATTGAACAGCATCGGTATGAAAATATGTTGAGTGCTTTTTACAAATTGATGAAACTTTTTTTAAATCCAATATTTTACCAATTTCATTATTTACGTGCATCAGAGTTACTAATTTTTTCGAATTGTCGTTTGATAAAATATTTTCAAGATCTTGTATATCTATGGAACCATCATTATTGATATTTACATATTTTATTTTCACATTTTTAAATGATAAGTAATCGACAACATTTAAAATAGCATGATGTTCTATTTTTGATGTAATAATTGTTTCTATACCTAAATCGTCTACTGATGATTTTAAAATGCTGTTATCTGATTCTGTTCCTCCAGAGGTAAAAATAATTTCATTTGGTTTCACATTTAAATTTTCAGCAATTATCTTTCTTGAATCTTCAATTAAAATTTTAGCAGACCTACCATATGAATGAGTTGAAGAAGGGTTTCCATAATTTTTTATTACATCAAACATACTACTTATAACCTCATCTCTGAGTGGAGTTGTAGCGGCATTGTCTAAATAAACTTTCATTTTTATAAGATAAATATAGTGATGATTATTAAGTCATATAGTAATTTAATTTTCATGTATTATGTTTTTTTAAAACTCCAATTATAATATCGATACATTTATTCAAATCATCTTTTGAAATTACAAGCGTTGGAGCAAATCTAATAATATTTCCATGTGTTGGTTTTGCAAGTAAGCCATTATTTTTCATATCAATACAAATATCCCATGCTAAATGATGATTTTTTGAGTTATCAACTTCAATTGCATTTAGTAATCCTTTCCCCCTAATATCCTTTACTATTTTAAAATTTAAAATATTATTTAGTAACTTTTCTCTAAAAATATTTCCTAAATAAAATGCCTTCTCAGTTAAATTTTCATCCTTTACAACTTCAAGAGCAGCAATTGAAACTTTACATGCCAAAGGATTACCTCCAAAAGTCGAACCATGCTCTCCAGGCTTTAAGCATAACATTATATGATTGTCTGCTAAAATAGCGGATGTTGGAATTACTCCACCTGATAAAGCTTTACCAAGAACTAAAATATCAGGTCTAGCATCTTCATAATCAGTTGCTAACATTTTTCCAGTTCTACCAATTCCTGTTTGAATTTCGTCAGCAATAAATAAAACATTATATTTTGTGCATAGTTTTCTAGCTCCTGATAAATAACCCTCATCAGGAACAATTACTCCTGCCTCTCCTTGAATAGGTTCCACCATAAAAGCTGCTACGTCAAAATTCTTTAATTCATTTTCTAAAGATTTTAAATCATTATATGGTATATTAATATATCCAGGCATAAAAGGGCCAAAATCCTGGTAAGACTGCGGATCATCAGAACTTGATATAGCTGCAAGTGTTCTGCCCCAAAAGTTTCCCTTTGCAAAAACAATTTTAGCTTTATTTTTCTTAATTCCTTTTTTGAGATAACCCCATTTCCTAGCTAATTTAATGGCAGTTTCACCACCCTCGACTCCAGTATTCATAGGTAGTACTTTATCATATTTGAAAAGATTAGTTATAAACTTTTCATACTCTCCCAATGTATCATTGTAAAATGCTCTTGAGGTTAAAGTTAAATTTATTGACTGATCATTCAATGCTTTTATTATTTTTGGATGACAATGTCCTTGATTTACAGCTGAATATGCAGATAAAAAGTCAAAATATTCTTTATCTTCAACATCCCATACTTTTGAACCAATTCCCTTTTTTAAAACAACAGGAATTGGGTGATAATTGTGAGCACCGAATTTATGTTCAAGATCTAAATAGTATTGTGTTTTTGATTTAAGATTAATGTCTCTCATTAATTTTTTTTTTCAAAATTACAATTTAAACTTGATTGACGAAAAAAATATATTCAATAGATTTTGAAATTAATTTTCAATTACTTTATATTAAGCCATGATTAAAAATAAATATTTAAATAATGTCAAAATAATTGATATTGGAACTAAAAAAAAATGCATAGCAAAAAACGATGACAATAAAGTTATTTTCTTAAATGAAGGTGTTCCAGGAGACAATGTTAACATTAAAATATTAAAAAAATATAAGGGAAGTGCGGAGGGTAAAATCATAAGTTACAATAAGCATTCGAGAGATAAAATTACACCTAAATGTAATTACTTTGGAATTTGTGGAGGTTGTAATTTTCAAGATATATCCTACTTAAAGCAAATTAAACTTAAAGAAAAAAAAGTATTAAAAGTTTTTAAGGATTTAAATGTAAGTAAAGAATCTTTAAATAAAATTATACCCTCAAAAAAAGAATATTTTTACAGAAATAAACTTGAGTTTTCATTCTCTAATAACAGATGGATAAGCTTGGAGGAAATAAAAAGTGAAAAAAAATTAAATAAAAATGCATTAGGTTTTCATAAACCAGGAAAATGGGATAAAGTTGTAGATATTTACAATTGTCATCTTCAGTCTAAATTGTCAGATAAAATAAAAAATTTAGTTAGAAATTATTGCTTAGATAAAAAATTAAAATTCTTTGATCATAGAGAAAAAAAAGGTTTTTTAAGGAATTTAACTATCAAAACTAGTCTAGATAATGAAGTAATGCTTTTATTTCAATTTTATAAAAGAAGTAAAGAAATAAGTGGATTGTTAAAATATGTTCAAAATAATTTTCCCAAAGTAAAATCAATAGTTTACATTATAAATAAAAAACACAACGACTCAATTTACGATCAAAAAATTATCAAATTTTATGGTAGAGATTTTATAAACGAAAAAATTGGTGATTTAAACTTTAAGATTAAAGCAAAAACATTTTACCAAACTAATTCTCTTCAAGCAAAAAAAATGTATAAAATAATTTCAAATTGGACTAAGATAAAAAATCAGGAAGTTGTTTTAGATTTATATACTGGTATAGGGACAATTGCACTTTCCATATCAAAAAATTCTAAAAAAATTATAGGAGTAGATATTGTTGAAGACTCAATAAAAATAGCTAAAGAAAACTCTAAAAATAATAATATTAAAAATGTTAGTTTTATTCATGGTGATGTAAAAAATGTTCTTGATGAAATAATTATTAAATATGGAAAACCCTCTATCATTATTCTTGATCCACCAAGAAACGGAGTTGAAAAAATAATAATTAATAAGCTTTTGAAAATTTTACCAGAAAAATTAATTTACATTAGTTGTAATATCATGACTCAATATAGGGACATTAAATTAATAAAAGACTTCTATGAAATTAGAAAAATTCAACCTATTGATATGTTTCCTCAAACCCACCATATTGAAAATATTGTACTTTTAGAAAAAATTTTAAAATAAACTTGATTTGAAAAACTTATTATTTTTCTTTTTTGTAATATGGTTTTTTGCAGGGTGTGAAAAAGATGATATATGTCTTAGGGAAACTCCTGGAACACCTAGACTTGTTATTGAACTTTTTGATATTGATAATAAAAATAATTTAAAATCAACAAATGGTTTGAAAATTATTGGAAAAGGCAAAGAAAATTTATTATATGAGGATGAAGCTAATATAATATTATTACCACTAAAAAATAATCAAAATACTTCAACATTTATTTTTTTTACAAACAACAACGATTCAATTTTGTCCGATACTATTCAATTTAAATATTTAGTTAACGATATTTACATTAATAGAGCCTGTGGATTTAAATCGGAGTTTATATTAGATAAGAACCCAATCAAATTTATTTCAAATAACTTAAATTTTATAAAAGATTTTAATTTAATAAATTCAACCGTATCTAATGAAGATGAAGTACATCTTAATATTTATCACTAGTTTGTTTTTAAACAATCTTATTTTTTCACAAGAGGTTGAAAAGGATTCTACTAAAAAAACTATAAAAGTTTATAAACTTAGAGCTGGTATTGATCTATATAAACCAATCTACAGTCGTTTTAATAAGGATTTTGAAGGAATTGAACTAGTCGGTGATTTAAATATTACTGATAGAATTCATTTGGCAGCAGAATTAGGTTCTGAAAAAAAAACTATTCAATCTGAACAAACAAATTTTACTACAAAAGGTAATTATTTGAAATTAGGTATTGACTATAATTTTTTTAATAATTGGAAAGGAATGGATAATTCAATATACCTAGGTTTAAGGTATGGGAGAAGTATTCATTCTCATAATGTAAATAATTATTTAGTTTACATCACTCACCACTATTGGGATAATACAAAGATTATTAATGGAAATGGAATTGGAGAAAGAAAAAATTTAAGTAGTGGTTGGGTTGAATTTGTTTTTGGGATAAAAACCGAATTGATTTTGAACTTTTATCTTGGAATAAGCTTAAGGCTAAATAGAATTTTAAGTCAAAACCAACCAGATAATTTTGGAAACCTTTATGTACCCGGATTTAACAAAGTAACGGATGGAAATAATTTTGGTGCCGGTTTCAACTACACATTAACCTACTCATTCCCTTTTAAATTCAAAAAGTAATTTTTTTACTTCCTTTGTAAATTTCATAGCATAGCAGATACGTTTCAATTTTTCCATTTTTTAACTTAATCTTCTTTGATGATTTAAAACCTATATTTTTAATACCAGTTATACTAGAGGTAAACATCCAAAAATTTGAGTTTGAATAATTGTGTTTTAAATATGAACCAATTGAAGAATAAAATGCACTTTCATCAACAGTTAATCTTTCACCATAGGGTGGATTTGTAACAATAAATAATTTTTCATTGTCATTTTTTTTAGAATTAAAAAAATTTTTTTCACTTACTTTAATTAATTTTTTAAAATCAAAAAATTTTAAATTTTCTTTGACTTTACTTATTGCGACAGGAGATTTATCAAAACCTGTCATTTTAAAATTAATTTTTTTTACTTTTTTAAGTAGTGATTTTTTTATTAATTCAAACAATTCATAATCCCAGTCTTTCCACCTCTCAAACGCAAACTCTTTGCGATAAAAATTAGGTGGAAAATTTGAGGCAATCATTGCTGCCTCAATTAGAATTGTTCCACTACCACAAAATGGATCCAAAAAATTTGATTCTCCATTCCAATTTGATTTAAGTAATATTCCAGCAGCCAAAACCTCACTAATTGGTGCATTACTTGAAGAAAGCTTATATCCTCTTTTGTGTAAAGATTCACCAGAAGTATCTAGAGATACATTGCATTTTTTATTTTGAATATGAACATTTAAAGTAATATCAGGTTGTTTTCTGTCAATATTTGGTCTATAGCCTTGATTTTCATTTATAAAATCAACAACTGCGTCCTTTGTTCTCTGATTTACAAATAAAGAATTACTGAAGATATTTGTATTGACTATGCTTTGAACTCTAAATGTTTGATTTTTTTTTAATAGCAAGTTCCATTCAAATGATTTCATTTTCAAATAAAAATCATTTTGACTATCAAAAGAAAAATTAAAAATAGGTTTTAAAATTTTTATAGCTGTTCGTAAACATAAATTACATTTATACATAAAACCCTTATCACCATAGAATGAAACGAATCTGTTTCCAATACGAGGGTTTCTTGCTCCAAGCAAAATTAGTTCATTATAAAGTTCATTCTCTAAACCATATAATGTTTTTGCAATTAATTTAAAATTATTTTGATTTTCAATCATTTTTTAGTTTAGTTTATAAATTAGTAAATAATGAAATAATGCACCCAAAACAACAAAAACATGCCATATTGAATGATTGAATTTTATCTTTTCCATTTTGTAAAAAAAAACACCAAGTGTATAGAAAATTCCTCCAATAAATAGAAATGATAATTCTAATAAATCAATAAACTTAATTATGTTGTTGATATCAAATATTACAAGCCAACCCATCACTAAATATAAAATCAATGACACCTTATTTGACCAGTTAAAAAAAAATATTTTAGAAATGACTCCAAAAATAGCTATAGCCCATATAAGAATTAAATAATATTTTCCACTTAAATTATAATTTGTTAATAGACAAAATGGAGTATATGTTCCAGCAATTAAAAGAAAAATTGAAATATGATCGAATTTTCTTAATAAATATTTTAATTTACTTTGAGAGGCGTGATAGAATGTTGAGGTAGTAAATACAGATATTAAAGATGTTAAATAAATAATATTAGCTATCAATAAAGATCGCTCAATATTTTTTTTAAAAAGAAAATAAGCTCCTATAAGACTTAAAATTAGTCCAAAAAAATGAGTTAAAACATTTAATTTTTCCTCTAGTTTTATTTTTTTTAAATTTATTAAGAAATTCATATTTGATAAAAACCAAAATTATTTATAAAAATGAAATATATAGCAACATTTGTAGTTTTATTATTTTCAATCAATTTTTTATACCCTAATAATATTTATGATAAAAAATATGATATAATACTTGATACAGATGCAAACAATGAATTAGATGATCAACATGCAATTGCATACATGCTTTTTAACCAGAAATTTTTTAATATTCTTGGAATTACTGTTAATGAAACTTTTGGAGGAAATAAATTAAAATATCACGTTTTAGAGGCTCAAAGAATTGTTGATCTTTGTGGATATAATAACAAAATAAGAGTTATACCTGGTGCCTCAAAAAATTATGAATCAATAAAAAATAAAATAACAAGAAAAAAATTTGATGGTCACAAAGCAGTTAATTTTATCATTGAAAATGCTAATCAAGTTAAAAATGAAAAGCTGATAATTGTAGCGATTGGAAAATTAACAAACGTTGCATTAGCTTTAAAAAAAAATCCTGAAATCGCAAAAAAAATCAAATTGATTTGGCTTGGAAGTAATTTTCCAAAAAAAGGAGAATATAATTTAATTAATGACCCAGGTTCATTAAAACCTATAATTCAAAACCAACATTTAGAATTTGAAATTGTTACTGTCAGATATGGTGAAAAAACTGGTTCGGATTATGTTAAAGTTAATGTTGATGAGATTAAAGAATTTATGAATAACTTTAAACGAAAAATCAAAGTACCAATAGAGGGAAGACACGGTGGTGAATTTTATAGTTTTGGTCAATATTCTTTAAATTTATTTATAAACTATGGATATAAAGAAAGACCATTATTTGACTTGTGTGCTCTTTCAATAATTAAAAATCCATCTTTTGCAGAAAAAAAAGTAATTGAAAAAGTTGATTTTGACGGAACAAATTGGAATTTCAATGGTTTAAAAAATAGAAAAATTGTGTTTTGGGAAAATTTTAGTAAAGAATTAATTCTTGAAGATTTTTTTAATTCATTTGATTGAAAATTAATTCCAAATTTCAAAAAGCTTGTTTAGATCATAGTTAAGTTTAGATTCTTGTTCTTCTAAATATTTTTCAGCAAAAGCTCTTTGTAAAATATCTTCAATCAAATAATCTTCCTTAATTTTCTCAGGATTAAATTTTTCTTTTAAAGACAATTTAAACATTGATGCAGTAGTTTGATATAAAAATGCTCTCCATCCTGTTCTAAGTTCTTTGATTAATTCAAATGCACTATTTCCAGTTTGTCTGTTGATAAGTTTGATTAAAATTTTTCCCTCAGACCTTGATAATCTTTTTAACTCCTCCTCAAACTCATTGTAAACAAATTTTTCCATAAGCTTAATATACTTTTTCCTTTTTCTTTTTGTGGTAATTTTTTTTATCCTATCATTTAATACATTTAGTCTGTCTGCAGCTAGTTTTGCATAAGGATAAACTTTAAATGTTCTTCTTCTTAATATAATATAATCCATCAACTCTTTAGGAGAATTAAATTTTAAAGGTTGAAAAACAACTATTTCTTTAAGAGGAATTCCTAAAACAGGAATTGTATCGCCCTCAATTAGTATAAGCTTATTTTGATTCTGCTCAGATATTTCTTGAGAAAATACAAATGAAAAATTTAGTATAATTAGAAAGAAAATATTTTTAATTTTCATTTTACAAAAATACAAATTTTAAAGGGGTTCAAATTTTAAAATTGATTATTAAAATTATACATTTGCAGCTAAAACTTGGAAAATGAATACTATAAACAATAAATCAATTAAATTTTTAACTGAATATCTCAATAACCCCTCTCCTACAGGATATGAATCCAATGGACAAAAAATATGGATGAAATATTTAAAACAATATGTGGACAAATTTATAACAGATATTTATGGTACAGCTGTTGCTGTAATTAATCCAAATGAAAAATTTAAAGTTGTAATTGAAGCTCATTCTGATGAGATTTCATGGTTTGTTAATTATATAACAGATGATGGTTTAATATATGTTATAAGAAATGGAGGAAGTGATCATCAAATTGCCCCTTCAAAAATTGTTAATATTCATACTAAAAAAGGAATTATTGAAGGTGTTTTTGGATGGCCTGCTATTCATACAAGAAAATTTGGAAAAGAGGAACCTCCTAAATTAGACAATATTTTTATTGATGTAGGAGCAAAATCTAAAAGTGAGGTTGAGAAAATGGGAGTACATGTTGGTTGTGTAATTACATATCCAGATAATTTTAAGATACTAAATAAAGACAAATTTATTTGTAGAGCTTTAGATAACAGAATTGGAGGTTTTGTTATAGCAGAGGTTGCTAGATTAGTTTTTGAGAAAAAAAATAAATTGCCCTTTGGTTTATATGTTACAAATTCTGTTCAAGAAGAAGTAGGTCTTCGTGGAGCTGAGATGATAACAGAAAATATTAAGCCTGATATAGCTATTGTTACAGATGTGTGTCATGATACCACAACACCAATGATAAACAAAAAAGAACAAGGTCTTACTAAGATAGGTGAAGGACCAGTTATTTCATATGCTCCAGCAATACAAAATAACTTAAGAGAAAAAATTATCAATACCGCTTTAAAGAACAAAATACCTTTTCAAAGACTTGCTTCATCAAGATATACAGGTACTGACACCGACGCTTTTGCATACAGTAATGGAGGAGTAGCCTCAGCTTTAATTTCTTTACCACTCAGATACATGCACACTACTGTTGAAATGGTTCAAAAAAGTGATATTGAAAATTTGATCGAATTAATTTACAGTACTTTACTAGAAATTAACCCGAAAGAAAATCTAAGTTATTTTAAATAATTTTTCTTCAATTATCCTTTTATTTATTTTTTTGATTACACTGGGACCTTCATATATAAAACCAGTGTAAAGCTGGATTAATGAGGCACCAGATTTTAATTTTTCAATTGCATCGTCAGGGCACATAATGCCTCCAACTCCAATTATAGGTACTTTTCCTTGAGTTTTCCTATAAATATATCTAATTATATCATTACTGATAGAAAAAATTGGTTTTCCACTTAATCCTCCTTTTTGGTTTTTTAAATCTAATTCACTTTTTAGATTATCTCGGTTAACACTAGTATTAGTGGCTATAATCCCATCAATGTTATTAGTTTTTACTATATCAATAATATCATCAATTTGCTTATTATTAATATCAGGAGATATCTTTACTAGTATTGGTTTTTTTTCTTTTTGTTTTTGGTTAGATAAATTTATATTTCTTATAATTAACTCTAATGGTTTTTTTTCTTGAAGATCTCTTAGATTTGGAGTATTAGGAGAACTAACATTAATAACAAAATAATCTACGTAAGGATATAATTTATTATAACATGACTCATAATCTTTAAATGCATCAGAATTTTTAGTATTTTTATTTTTTCCTATATTTCCTCCAATTAAAATATTTTTATTTTTCTTTAAATTCTCAATTGCATAGCCTACACCTTTATTATTAAAACCAAGCCTATTAATTAATCCATAATCATCTACTAATCTGAAAATTCTTTTTTTTGGATTTCCTTTTTGAGGTAAAGGTGTTAAAGTTCCTATTTCAATAAAACCAAATCCAAAAATTGATAATTCATTAAATAATTCTGCGTTTTTATCAAAGCCTGCTGCTAATCCAACAGGGTTTTTAAATCTTAAACCCATTAATTCTCTCTCCAATAAAGGGTTTTCAAAAGAGTATATTTTTCTAAATAATAAACTTAACCCAGGTATTTTAAAAAAAATTTTAATTAAAAAAAACGATAAATCGTGGACTACTTCTGGATCTAATGAAAATAACAGAGGTTTTATTATTTTTTTGTACATAAATTCAAAAAAAAGAACTCAATAGTTAATCATTTTTTTGACACATCATTAATTTTTGATGACAAATCAATTGATATTGCTGATCTTTCCATCTTTATTTTACCAGCTAAAGTTTCTAAAACACATGTGTCGTCTTTAAAATTAACTTCAGCAATTTTTCCATGAATTCCACTTTTAGCAATCACACGATCACCTTTCTTTAAGTTACTGAGAAACTTTTTTTCCTTCCTTTGTCTTCTTTGTTGTGGTAATATTATAAAAAAGAAAAAAATTACCAACATTAAAATTAAAAATGGTAATTGTCCAGCAAATGCTTCCATAAATTAGTTATTAGATTGCTGCTGGAGTCTAGCAGCCTGTTGAGCATCTCTAGCTTTCTGTCTAACAGGATCAGGAGTAACCATAGCCATTATTCTTACAGTCTCTCTGCCACTATCGGTATTAGCAGAAATAGTTACAGTTTTCTGTTGCATATTAGGATTACCTGAAGAATTAAAACTAACTAATAATTCACCTGAACCTCCAGGTGGAATAGGAACATTTTTAGGGTATTCGGGAACTGTACACCCACAACTTCCTCTTGCATCAACAACAATAAGATCAGATTTACCAGTATTAGTAAATTTAAAAAGAGTAGATACAGTTTCTCCTTCATTAATGGTACCAAAATCATGAACATTTTTATCAAATGTCATAATTGGTGATTCAGATGAAACAACTGAGGGGTTTTGAATGTTATTGTTTTTTTTTGTGGAATTAGAACATGAAATAGTTAAACAAAAAATTCCTAGTAAAAATAGTTTAGTAGATTGAATCATAGTTTTAAATTTTTAATAAATTTAATAAAAATTCAATATATAATTATTAAGATTTACTAACAATTCCTTTCTTTAGATAGTCTTTAACAATTTTGTCAAGAACACCATTAATAAAGATATTACTCTTTGGACTTGAATAGTCTTTAGCAATCTCAATATATTCATTCATTGTTACTTTAATTGGTATTGATTTAAAATATTTAAATTCAACTAAAGCCATTTTCATTAGTATAAAATCTATTTTAGCAATTCTTTCATTACCCCAATTAGGTATTTTGCTAGTTAATTCGTTATTAAATTTATCGTTACTCTCAGCATAGTATTTTAAAATTTCTTTTCCAAAAATATAATCTTGATTTGAATCCTCGAATACTGGGATATCAATACTTTGATTTTCTTTAAATTTTTTTGTTTTAATTTGTTTTAAAAGAAATGTATTAACGAACATAATATCATCTTGCCAAGTTAATTTTTTGTCCTCATAAAAATCGTAAAGCAATTCATTGGAAGCAATTTCTCCAATAAAAAATTTAACAAAAAAAGAATATTCTAATTCATTTTCTTCATTTTCTATTTGTTCATTTGAAAAAAAAATATTTTGAAATAATTTTTCTAAAAAAGGTGATTCATTAATCCAAAAA
>MDTE01166501.1_pt1 | contig 21449 bp, 17 predicted proteins | sample 811231 | NCBI WGS metagenome assembly MDTE01 (sample SAMN05326651, study PRJNA326480) | marine metagenome | isolation source: seawater | place: Indian Ocean: Red Sea | collected 2010
AACTGGAAGAAAACGCGAGGACCGCCTTGGTAGTACAAGCTTTTGACCCGGTGGTTCTCGGCCATCGTCTGCGACACCTCCGGCAGGAAGCGGGGCTGACACTTGCAGCTCTGGGCAAGCGGATTGGCCGTCCGGCGTCATACCTGTCCCAGGTGGAGAATGGTCGTCTTGAGCCGAGGCTGGGGGTTCTTGGCGAACTTGCTGGTGCCCTGGATTGCACGACTGCCGATCTGCTGGAACCGACACCGCCGACCCGACGGGCCGAGCTCGAAATGGAACTAGACCGACACCAGCGAGGTCCGTGGCCAACCACCCTTGAACTTCCGCTGGTCCGGCCAGGGGCTCGAACTGATGACGACGTATTGGAGGCCTTAGTGGGCCTTTATCAGGCTCTTCCTGAGATTGAGGTCAGCCGTTCGGGGCTAGAAAGCCTCGAGGCAGGGGATCGGGCCCGAATGGCCAATATCGGCCTGCGTTCGGAGATGCGCGAGCGCGACAACTACTTCGCTGAGATCGAGGACCTGGCCGCAGCAGATCTGGCTGCTGCCGGTTATGGCGGCGAGGGTCCACCCACAGAGCGTGACATGGAGGGACTCGCCGGACACCACGGCTTTACCGTTGAACGGGTAAAGGGAATGCCACGGACGGCGCGATCGGTGACTGATACGCGGCGTCGCATCATTTACATCCCGCAACGCGACGATCTGAGCGTTCGGGCCGCTCGATCGGTGGTGCTCCAGACACTGGGGCACTTCGCTCTGGCACATGCCGAAACCACTGACTTTGAGGGGTACTTGCGCCAGCGAATTCAGTCGAACTACTACGCAGCAGCCGTGTTGATCCCAGAGGAGGCCGCAGTGGGTTTCCTTGGTTCCGCAAAGGATGATGGAGATCTATCGATCGAGGACCTCAAGGAGCGGTACTACGTCTCCTATGAGATGGCTGCCCACCGGTTCACCAATCTGGCTACCCGACATTTGGGCATCCCGGTCCATTTCATCCGTACCGACCCTGAGGGCACGATTACCAAGGCCTACGAGAATGACGGAATCCACTTCCCAGCCGATCCAGACGGTGGCCTAGAGGGAGCTCGACTCGGTCGCAATTGGGGAGCCCGACAGGCTTGGGATGGTTCCGACCTTTTGCACTACCAGCGCACGGTGATGGATGGCGGTGACTACTGGTGCGTGACCTATATCGAAAATGCAACTGAGCGGACTCCATATGCGGTGACTTTGGGGTGCCGGGTTGCTGATGCAGCAATGTTCAGAGGTGGTGACACCCTGCGGAGGGTTGATGCTCGAGATGGTGATGAACACGTCGACGATGACTTGCACCGACGATGGGAAGGGGTGGCCTGGCCCTCGGCCTCAGAAAGAAGCTTTGTACTTACAGCATTGCCCTCATCTTCTCGGGAGTTTTCTCCCTTTCCGGGTATCGACCTGATGGATGTCTATCGGTTCCTCGACCGACAAGGAGGAGGGGCTGGATGAGCGCGGGGGAAAGCCGCCAAAGGTCGATTTAGTTTCCCAGAGGAGCCTTAGTGTGCGCTTCGCCGGCTTCGTGGCGTCGTCGTACTTCAGTGGCGTAGTCAGACAGGTCGACGGTCCGGATCGAGTCCGGGTTGCGGACTACGCCGGTGTGGGTTACGAATCGACCTCCGTCCCACCAGTGGAGTTGATAGGCGGGCGGTTCGTTTACGGCGTCAGCGCGTTCGGAGTGGAGGGCCAGATTCAGCTGATTTCCAGTTGAGGGGCAGGTGGTGACCAGAGCGGTGCCGATGATGGTCTGGATAGGACGGTGCAGGTGGCCGCAACTCAGAAGTTTGACCTGCGGGTGATTTTCGATGACTGCTCTGAGGCGGCCAGCTTCGATCAATCCGGCCCGATCCATGAATCGTAGGCCAGTGTCAAAGGGCGGAAAATGGGTGAACACGACCGTAGGGCGATCGGGCGCGGCATTGAGGACGGTGTCCAGCCAGGCTTCCCGCAGGTCGTCGAAGTGTCCGTCATGTCGCCCAGGCAGGGTGGTATCCAAGGCGACTATGCGCACGGGATGATCGTCGACGACGTAACTGCAGTGATCGTCGGGTAAATCGTCGGGCAGTAGGTCGGAGAACGCCAGACGGAAAGCCGGTTGCTCATCGTGGTTTCCGGGGATCGGGACGATCCGGCCATCGATTGGTGCCAAGATCTCCCGGAGAACGGCGTACTGGGTGGTAGTTCCATCATCGGTGAGGTCGCCTGTGGCGAGAACTACGTCGGGCGCCGGGTCGAGGCCCATTAGGTGCTCGGTGACTAGGTGGAGTGTCTTGGTGGTGTCAACAAGGCGCCCAACAGGAGTTTCTTGGTCGCGAATGTGACAGTCGGAGATCTGGGCGATCAGCACGTGTCAGAGGCTAGAGGGGAGTTTGGCCGACTGGGGTAATCAAGCTTGTTACAAAGCCAGGAACGGCTCGTAATCAGCAGTCTTTGAGCGGGTGAAGGGAATCGAACCCTCATCATCAGCTTGGAAGGCTGAGGTTCTAGCCGTTGAACTACACCCGCGTGTCCGCTTGAGCGGAGCGTTCACGAACCTATCGGCGGTCTGTCACGCTTCGGCAATGCTGAAGGTCCAAGAGGCCACTACTAGAAGAAGAAGAAGTTTCGACTAGGTGTCGGAAGAGAATGCGTTGGAAGGCCAGAGGTGGACTGTCGTTCAGCTCGAGCGTCGTGTTGAAGTGCCTCCAGAGCCTTCTTCTCTGAGAGGGAAAAGGTATTACGCTGCGACGGGTGTCTGACTCAATAGTTCGAACTGGCGCACATCTCATAGGGGGCGACTGGAGTAGCCAAGCACCAGGTGGAATCGCCGTTAGTGGCAATCCAGCCCGTCCGGACGAGCCTGTCGGTGAGTTCCCTCTAGGTGACGCGTCGACAGCAGCCGAAGCAGTGACTGCAGCTGTTGAGGCCCAGGAAGCTTGGGCGGGTGCCGGGTTTAGTAGCCGAGCCCGAGTCCTTGAAAAGGCTGCTGTGCTTTTTGATGAGCGGGCCGAAGAGTTGGCCCTTTTGTGCACTCTCGAGGAGGGCAAGACTCTGCCAGAGTCTCGGGGCGAGGCGATGATGTCAGCTGAGACTTGTCGTTATCAGGCCGGCTTGGCCAAGACCTCCACTGAGCGGATCTTCCCATCCAACAATCCGGGTGAGACGATCCGAACCGTTCGGGCGCCCCTCGGAGTCGTCGGCGTGATCACTCCATGGAACTTCCCGCTGATGATCCCTGTTTGGAAAATCGCTCCCGCGCTGGTGTCTGGCAACTCGGTGGTATGGAAGCCAGCCAGTAACACACCGTTGAGCGCTGTGGCCATTGCCAGTGTGTTCACCGATGCCGGACTTCCTCCAGGAGTTCTCAATCTGGTCTTAGGTCCCGGCTCAATGGGCGGCGAACTGGTCGCCGACGACCGGGTCGACGGCGTGACATTCACCGGTTCGGTGAGCGTCGGACAAGGGATACGAGACGTGGTTACCGCCAGAAATGGTCGTGTCCAACTCGAGTTGGGTGGACACAATCCTTGCATTGTGTTTGGGGACGCTGACTTGGATGTGGCAGTGGCCGGAGTCGTCAATGGCGCTATGGGAGCAACCGGCCAAAAGTGCACGGCCACTCGCCGAATTATCGCCGTTGGCGGCGTTCACGATGAGTTGGTTGATCGTTTAGCCGCCGCTGTGACGTCCCTGCAGGTCGGCGATGGGCAGAATTCGGAGACAGCGATAGGTCCATTGGTGTCGGCTGGAGCCCGAGCGGAGGTGACAGAGGCGGTTAATCAAGCTCAGGCCGAGGGAGCGGAGACCATCGCAGTAACCGAAGGGACTCCCGATGGGCCGTGCTACTTCGCACCGACTTTGCTTGCTGGTGGGGCCGACCTAACCATAACCCGCGAGGAAGTCTTTGGACCGGTCAGCACGGTAATGAGAGTCGACGACGTGGACGAGGCATTTACCTTGGCTAATGACACGGAGTTTGGCCTCTCGGCATCGGTCTATACCGACGACCCGTGGATTGTGAACCGAGCCCTTCACGAGCTTCGGGCGGGTCTAATCAAAGTGAATGGTCCCACCACTGGATCGGAGATCCACGCACCTTTCGGTGGCGAGAAGCACTCATCCGGGCACGCTGCTCGCGAACAGGGTGATACCGCTCAGGAGTTCTTTACACGCACCCGCACCGCATACATCAAGCCAGGGCGAGCCCGATAAGTCTATGAGTCTTCGCCTGCGAAAGGTGGTCGTCCACACAGAGGAGACTCATCTCGAAGGCGGTCGGGAGGCCAGCCCTCCTTTGGTGATGCACGGGGTGGCAGCTGTGATTGCAAATCCGTGGGTTGAGCAGGGCTTCGTTGAGGATCTACGACCGATGATTCTAGAAATTGCGCCGAAGCTGGGCGAGTTGCTGGTGCCGCGACTGGTTGGCCTCTGCGGGAGTCCTGACGCCGTCGAGGCCTACGGCAAGGCGGCCATGGTCGGTACATCGGGTGAGGTGGAGCACGCCTCAGCCTTTATTCACACCCTCCGTTTCGGCAACGTCTTTCGTAGCGCCGTTGCTGGGACGGCCTACCTGGCATTTACCAACACTCGGGGTGGCCCCGGTACGACACTTTCCATACCGATGATGCACAAGGTGGACGCTGGTTGGCGCTCCCATTACCTGACGCTGGAGATGCAGGTCCAAGACGCTCCGGCACCGGAGGAGATCTTGGTGGCGATCGGCGCTTCTACCGGCGGACGGCCACATCACCGGATCGGCAATCGTTACTCCGACATGGAGGAGATGGGGCTGACCGAAGGGTGAGCCCTGATCCGACCAGCACGCACGTCCAGATAGATGGTCCGGCAAGTTCGTTAAGCGTTTTGCATCCGCCTTTGGTCCTCGTCCACGGGGTCGGTCTAGACCTCTCGATGTGGGACCTGGTTGCAAGCGACCTCGCTTCGGACAGAGTGGTCGTCCGCTATGACCTATGGGGACACGGAGGTTCGCTCAATCCTGTTGGCGACCTGACGGTCAGTGACTTAGTAGCCCAATGCAGGTGGGTGCTCCACGAGGCATTCTCGGTCTCGGGCGCGACCCCCGACCTTGTTGGTCTTTCACTTGGCGGGTTAGTCGGGCTGGCGACTGCTGCTCGCCATTCAGCGGCGGTGGGCCGCCTGGTTGTCATGAACACAACCTTCAATCGGACTGAGGAAGAACTGCGGGGAAGCCGAGATCGCTTGGCCCTAGCCGAGACCGAAGGACTTGAGCCAGTCGCCTCTTTGGCTATCGACCGATGGTTCGCCCCTGAGTGGCAGGACGCACATCCCGGCCGGGTGGCCATGGTCCGCGACAGGCTGGCGTCCAACGACCTTGACGCTTACCTAAAGGCTTACCGCCTATTTGTAGATGGCGACCCTGATATGCCGAGTGCAGCGTCGCGTATCACTTCTGCCACGCTCGCCCTTACGGGAGAGTTGGATGCTGGTTCGACACCTTCAATGAGTCGGGCTATTGCAGCCGCGGTCGTTAACGGTCGATCGCTGATACTTTCCGGCCTCCGGCATCTTCCTCCGATCGAGGCACCAGAAGTATGCCTTGCCGCTCTCAGGGAATTTTTGGATGTCGAAGTAACCATAGGGATGGTTGAGGTATGAGTAGACCAGCGGAGGGCCAACGGTGATTGAATACCAACTCTACGTCGACGGCGAATTCTGCGAGGCTTCAGACGGCAACCGTTTCACCTCGACTAATCCGGCTACGGGTGAGAAATGGGCGACGGCACCGGGTGCTACCGAGGTCGACGTCGACCGAGCCGTCCGCGCCGCTAGGCGAGCCTTAATCGAAGGGGACTGGCCGACACTGACCGCTACCGAGCGAGGCCGACTGCTATCGCGACTAGCTGACCTCGTGGCGGAATCAGCGCACCACCTTGGCAGTGTTGAGACTACAGATAGCGGCAAGTTGGCCGCTGAGACCCGTGCGCAATCCGCCTACGTTGCTGACTACTACCGGTACTACGCAGGTTTGGCTGACAAGATTCAGGGTGACACCCTGCCCATTGACAAGCCGGATCTGCACGTCTACACCACCCGAGAACCGGTCGGAGTGGTAGCGGCAATCGTCCCCTGGAACGCCGAGATGTTCCTGACAGCCACGAAGGTAGGTCCGGCGCTTGCAGCCGGAAACACCGTAGTGATCAAGGCGTCTGAGGTCGCCCCGGCTCCACTGTTGGAGTTTGCACGAGTGGTTGACAAGGTGGGTTTCCCGCCGGGTGTCATAAATCTCATCACTGGTTTCGGTGAACCGTGTGGCCGGAGCCTGACGAGCCACCCACTGGTGGACAAGGTGGCTTTTACCGGTGGGGTAGATACGGCAAGAAACGTAGTCGCAAACACAGCGCACAACCTGGCGCCGGTCACACTTGAACTGGGTGGCAAGTCGCCCATACTTGTTTTTGATGACGCAGACTTTGACGGCGCGGTTAACGGCGCGGTGGCAGGGAATTTCGGAGCTTCAGGGCAGAGTTGTGTTGCTGGATCTCGGGTGTTTGTTCAGTCAGGCATCTACGACAAGTTTGTGGCAGAGGTCGTTCATCGAGCCGAGTCGATCTGCATCGGGGATCCGCTAGCAGACGACACTCAGATGGGACCGCTTGCCACACAGGCGCAACGGGACCGTTGCGAGTCGGTGGTGGCCGAGTCTGCCGCTCAGGGAGCGATCGTTCATACCGGTGGTTGCCGGCCTATCGGCCTTGATAATGGCTGGTACTACCGGCCGACCGTCCTAGGTTGCCCTGATCAGAAGATTCTTAGCACGCAGGTTGAAATCTTCGGACCAGTCATGTCGGTCCTGCGTTTTGATGCCGAGGATGAGGCAGTGAACATGGCTAACGACACCGAGTTCGGACTCGGGGCTGGGATCTTCACTAACGATGTGGCTCGAGTTCACCGCGTGTCGAAGGCCATCCGTTCGGGAATTGTCTGGGTGAATACCTATCGGGCCGTCTCGCCCATTGCCCCGTTTGGTGGATTTGGACTTAGTGGATCGGGACGTGAGGCTGGGGTCGACGCCATCCACGAGTTCACGACCACTAAAACAATTTGGATCAACACCTCTGCAGAGCCGATGGCCAATCCATTCACCATGCGATGACCGGATGCCGACCGGCTGCGTAACGCTTGCATAGCACCGGTGGTGCTCGATAGGCCACCGGTACACTCCGGCCACTGTGGAGACGACATTCGAAACCCTGGACAGTGACCGAATTAAGCTAACAGTGGCCGTTGACGAGGCCGAATTCGACGTTGCGGTCGAATCCGCCTTCAAACGAATTGCTAAAGAAGTCCGCCTTCCTGGTTTTCGGCCGGGCAAGGCCCCGAGGAAGTTGCTCGAAAACCGCATCGGAGTAGCTGCTGGTCGGCAGGAGGCTATGCAGCACGCCCTTCCGGACTACTACGGGCGCGCGTTGGTCGAGAACGAGATCGATGCGATCGACCAACCGGAGATCGAAATCACCGGTGGGACGGAAGAGGGGCCGCTGACCTTTGAGGCAGTTGTCCCAGTACGACCGCGAGCCATGATCTCGGGTCATGGGTCGCTGCGGGTAGAGATTGAAGGTCCCGAGGCCACGGACGAGGATGTGGAGGAGCAGATCGACGTTCTTCGCCGCCAACACGCGGAATTGGAGAGTGTCGACCGTCCTGCTGAGGATGGAGATCAGGTCACCATAGATATTGAGGGCACAGTGGACGGTGCACTCGTTGAGGGTCTAACAACAACCGACTATCTCTACGAGGTGGGTTCAGGCGCCGTCGTCCCTGAGATCGACGAGAATCTTCGAGGGTCTTCGGCAGGCGAGACCCATGAATTCGACGCCGACCATCCTGAGGAGGCGGACGCATCTCTCTCATTCCGGATAAACGTCAAATCTGTTCAGGCCAGGGTGCTTCCCGACGCCGACGATGCTTTCGCCGCTGAAGCATCGGAGTTTGACACTCTGGTTGAGCTTGAAGCTGACCTGAGAGAAAGAATTACCAGTATGCGCCGTCGCCAAGCTGGGGCGATGGCTCGCGACCGTGTTGCTCATGCGGTGGCTGATCTCGTCGAAATAGTTGTACCGGAAGCCCTAATCGAAAGCGAAATCGATGGCCGGATCAACGAGATGGCAATGAGGATGGGCGCCCAGGGAATCGAGTTCTCTGCCTACCTCGAAGCAATGGGCCGCGATCTGGATTCGATGCGTGATGACCTCCGAGATGGTGCCGAGATCGCTGCCCGCGTCGACCTTGGTCTGCGTGCCGTAGCTGACGCCGAAGGACTGGAAGGAGACGGTGAGGCGTTGGACGGGTATCTGGAGTTGCTCGCCAAGCAGACTGGCGGAGACATGGCAGGGATTCAGGAGGCGTTGACCGCTTCGGGTCGGATGCTTCAGGTGCGTGCCGATCTCCGAAAGCAGCTTGCTCTCGAATGGGTGATGGAGCGTGCCGAGATTGTTGATGAGGACGGCAAAGAAGTGGATCGGTCGCTGTTGGAGCCGCCGGAGGAAACGGAAACAACTGCTATCCCTGATACTGAGGACCCGGTGGGGGAGACTATTGGTTCGGCCGATGACGAGGTCGACGGAGGGGACGAGAAGGAGTGAACCCGATGGCCGGGGGACCGAACGCGACCAAAGAGCCTGAAAGTCAACCGGCAGCGGCCGGGCTTTCCGGACTGCGTGTGCAGAATTACCTCGTTCCGACGGTGGTGGAGCAGACCAACCGGGGAGAGCGAGCCTTCGATCTCTATTCCCGGCTCCTTAAGGAGAATATCGTCTTCATTGGCACGCCGATTGATGACACAGTGGCGAACCTGATCTGTGCTCAGTTGTTGCACCTTGAGTCGGAGAACCCTGACCGGGATATCAGCCTTTACATCAATTCTCCGGGTGGCGACATCAACTCGCTTTTCGCCATCTACGACACGATGCAGTACATCAAGCCCGACGTAACGACCATCTGCTTCGGGCAGGCGGCCTCGGCGGCGGCGGTACTGCTGGCCGCTGGTACGCCCGGCAAGAGACTTGCCCTGCCGCACTCACGGGTCTTGATCCATCAACCGTACGCCGGTGCCCAGGGTCAGGTTTCAGACATCGAGTTGGCCTCAAAAGAAATTCAGCGTCTGAAAGTGCAGTTGGAAGAGATTCTGGCGCGTCATACGGGACAGGATTCCGAGCGGATCCACGCCGATACGGATCGAGATTTCGTCATGACTGCCGAGGAGGCCCGCGAGTACGGCATCATTGACGAGGTGATAGACCAGCGGAATTTGGCCGACAACAGCGGGCCTATCGCTGTTGTCGAGTAGCAGAGTCGATTGAGCATGGCGAAATTCGGCGAAGGCGAACTCCTGAAGTGCTCTTTTTGCGGCAAGACGCAGAAACAGGTCAAGAAACTTATTGCCGGTCCCGGCGTATATATCTGTGACGAATGCATCGACCTGTGCAATGAAATAATTGAGGAGGAGTTGACGGAGCCCGCAGAGACTCCGACTGGGGAGTTGCCTCGACCCCGTGAGATCTTTGCCTTCCTCGATGATTACATCGTTGGGCAGGAGCGCGCCAAGAGGATCCTGTCTGTCGCCGTGTATAACCACTACAAGCGGATTCGCACCGTAGCCACTGCGACAGTGTCCGATGAGGCGGTCGAGTTGGCAAAGTCGAACATTCTCCTGATTGGTCCTACGGGCAGCGGTAAGACGCTGATGGCCCAGACGTTGGCTCGGATGCTGAACGTCCCATTTGCTATCGCCGACGCCACGGCCTTGACCGAGGCCGGCTATGTAGGGGAGGACGTAGAAAACATTCTCCTCAAACTGATACAGGCCGCCGACTATGACATTAAGAAGGCTGAGACCGGAATTATCTACATCGACGAAATCGACAAGGTGGCTCGCAAGAGCGAAAACCCCTCGATCACTCGGGATGTGTCAGGAGAGGGAGTCCAGCAGGCCCTGCTGAAAATCCTCGAGGGCACCTCGGCTGCCGTCCCGCCGCAGGGTGGTCGCAAGCACCCGCACCAGGAGTTCCTGCAGATTGACACGACGAACATTCTTTTCATCTGTGGCGGAGCGTTTGCTGGCCTTGAGCGAGTGATCGAAGCCCGGCAGGGTGGCGCTGGGGTTGGTTTTGGCGCAGATGTTCGGACCCGCAAGGAGAAGGACGTCGGTGTCCTATTTTCCGATGTTAGGCCCGAGGATCTCATGAAGTTTGGCCTAATACCCGAGTTCATTGGACGACTACCTGTGTTGGGCACGGTTTCCGAACTAGAGGTGGATGCGCTGGTCAAGATTCTCGTTGAGCCCCGCAACGCCCTCGTCAAGCAGTACCAGCGCCTTTTCGAATTCGAGGACATCGAACTGGAAGTCTCGGATGACGCCCTAGTGGCGATTGCTGAAAAGGCTCTCGACCGAGGGACCGGAGCGCGAGGCCTCCGGGCCATTCTGGAAGAGGTGCTCCTCGACGTGATGTACGAGTCGCCTGGGGATGACGCTGTTGGTCGTGTCGTCGTTGACCTGGACGCCGTTCAGGGGAGTGGCGCACCTACCGTATTGCCGCGGACCGCTGAGCGGCCCGATCGCGCCGCTTCTTGAGCAGTCCGGGCTGGACGCTTTAGCGGCCCGGACCAGGTAGTTCCTGATGGAACCAATGGTGCACGATCTACGGAGCGCTTTTCGTTTTCTTGATCACTTTGTCAACCACGAGGCGGCAGCAGGGCGAATTCATGGGCTCAGCCTCGAAGCGATGCGCGGCCTTGTTGAGGTGATGGGTGATCCGCAGCGAGACATCCGATCTATCCATGTGACGGGCACGAATGGAAAGGGTTCCGTTTCGGCTATGGCTTCGTCGCTTCTCACCGCGAGCGGGCTCAAAGTAGGCGGTTATAGCAGCCCTCACGTGGAGACAGTCTGTGAGCGCCTCACCCTTGGAGGTGAGATGATCTCTGAAGAATCGTTCATCGCACTCATGGCTGACCTAGAGCGCTACGTGTCGGTAGCTCCGCAGCGCCCGTCCTACTTTGAGTTGTTGACCGCTGCCGCGCTTGTCTGGTTTAGCAATGAGGCGGTGGAAGCGGCGGTGGTCGAAGTCGGCCTACTGGGCCGATATGACGCCACGAATGTGATCGACTCAGAGGTCTCGGTGGTCACCAATATCGGTCGTGATCACACCGATGGAACTGGTGACTGGCGCAGGGACATAGCAATGGAGAAGGCAGGGATTGTCCGGCCGGGATGCCCGTTGGTGCTCGGAGAGACTTCGATCGATCTTCGGGATGTTTTCGTGGCGGAGTCCCCGGACCCGCTTCTTGAACGGGGTGTGGACTTCGGGGTTCGGGGAATTGAATTGGCGGTCGGCGGCCAACTACTTGATCTTTGGACGCCTGCGGGTGATCACGATGGGATCTTTCTTCCGGTGCATGGAAGTCATCAAGCCGACAATGCGGTGGTTGCACTCACCGCTGTTGAGGCTTTCCTCGATGCAGCTCTGGGGGTCGATGTGGTCGCCGAGGGCTTTGATTCGGTGGCAATTCCAGGACGAATGGAGGTGGTGGCAACAGAGCCGTTAGTGGTGCTGGACGGGGCCCACAACCAACAGGCAGCGAAGGCACTAGTTGCCACGGTTCCCGAAGTGTTCGGCGCTGTGCGGCGAATCGTAGTTATTGGATTGCTAGGTCCGCGCGAGCCAGAGGAGTTCATCGACGAACTAGTCCCGCTTGCCCCGGACCTCGTCATCACCTGCACTGCGCCTTCGCCTCGGGCCTTGCGAGCGGACGAACTGGCAAGACTTGCTAAGCAGAGGGGAATGGCGACCGAGGCGGTAGCCGATGCCACGGACGCTGTCCGTCTAGCAGTGACTGTTGCTGACGAAGCAGACCTAGTGCTGGTTACTGGCACGTTCTACGTACTGTCGTCAGCCCGGGAAGCCTTGACTGCTCTCGGTGGATCCTCTCCTGTCGGGGACTTTGGTGAACTCGAGACCTGAGTCGGCTCGCATGACGAGGCTCCTGCCGTAACCTGCGGGAATGGACCGAACCCTCGTTATCTGCAAACCCGACGCGGTGGAACGCAGTCTGGTCGGAGAGATCATTGGCCGCCTTGAGCGCAAAGGGCTGAGCATTGTTGCTGCCGAACTGCGCCTGCTTGACGTAGACACGCTGTCTCGCCACTACGAGGAGCATGTGGAAAAAGAATTTTATGGTGATCTGGTGGCATTCATGTCGCGGTCGCCATGCATGGTGCTGGTTGTGGCGGGTCCGGAGAACACGTTCGCAGTAGTGCGCAGCCTCATGGGAACCACGAATCCGCTCGAGGCCAATCCGGGCACTATCCGTGGCGACCTAGGACTAGTCATGACGGAGAACCTCGTCCACGGTTCGGACTCCGTCGAGTCCGCTGAACGGGAGATCAACATATTCTTTCCAGGCCTATAGGCGACAAGTTTTGTTCTCAAAGAGGATAAGCGCACTGGGTGGTCATCTGGATGCGGAGAGTGGCATCTGCTCGTTGAATGCGTTAGCGTTCCACCGAGCCTCGGGCCGACCCGTCCGTGCGACCGCCTGTCAGCGACGAGACCAACGGAGAGATCCCGGGCGATGATCGACCAGAGAAACCGTCTCGGCGAAAATTACCGGTCCCGTCGACTGGTCCTCGGTCCGCGAGACGTAGCTGTCGATTTGGGTACGGCCAACACACTGGTTTATGTACGTGGAGAGGGCATCGTTCTCGACGAACCATCGGTGGTCGCTGTAAACGCGTTGGATGGCAACCTATTGGCCGTTGGCGAGACGGCCAAACGCATGATTGGTCGGACTCCTGGCCACATCCAGGCTGTCCGGCCACTAAAGGATGGGGTAATAGCCGACTTCGAGATCTGCGAGAAGATGTTGCGTTATTTCATCCAGCAGGTTCATTCCCGCAGGTGGGCCAAGCCTCGGATGGTGATCTGTGTTCCCTCCGGGGTCACTGGTGTCGAGCGCCGGGCGGTGCAGGAGGCTGCCGAATACGCGGGTTCCCGTTCACCGGCTTACATCATCGAGGAACCGATGGCGGCTGCTATCGGTGCTGGCCTGCCGGTCGCTGAGCCCACGGGTTCAATGATTGTCGATGTAGGTGGTGGCACGACCGAGGTTGCTGTCATCTCCCTCGGGGGCGTGGTGGCCTCACAGTCCTCCAGGGTGGGCGGCGATGAGATGGATGAAGCAATCAAGCAGTTCCTCAGGAAGGAGAGGGATGTAGACGTTGGCGATCTGATCGCAGAGTCGATCAAGAAGCGACTTGGTTCCGCTCATCCGTTAACTCAGGAGATCCGGGCCGAGGTCAGGGGCCGGAGCATACGGACGGGTCTTCCGGAGGCGGTTGCCTTCACTACGCGGGAGGTTCGTGAGGCCCTTGAAGAACCAGTGTCGGACGTCGTGGATACGGTGAAGGTCACCCTCGACCGGACTCCCCCGGAGTTAGCGGCTGACATTATGGAGCGTGGGGTCACGCTGGCCGGTGGCGGATCTCTTCTTATCGGCTTGGCCGAGAGAATCCGTGCCGAAACTGGAATGCCGGTCTGGATGGCTCCGGACCCGCTAACCGCAGTGGTCGAGGGCGCTGGGCGAGTCCTCGAGGAATTCTCCCGGTTCGGAGAGATGATCTTCGGCGACGACCGCGAGTAGGCGACGGTGGCGGCCCTCCGTGGCGGTCGGTCCCGACCTACGCTGTTGATTCTGGTGGCAGCGGCTTTAACTTTGCTTACCATGCAGTATCGGGGCGTGGAGCCCCTAGCGGCCTTTCAGCGGGGCGTGCGTGATGTCATTGAACCGCTGAGGGCGGCAACCGACAGTGTGGCAGCACCTGTCCGCTCAGTATGGAATGGGCTGCTCGACTACGACAATCTTCGCGACGAAAACGAACGCCTAGAGACTGAGCTGGCCCGCCTGCGTGGCCGCCGCCTGACAGCGGAGGCCGACACTGAACTCTTGGAGCGCCTTCTCGGAGAAGTGGGAATCGATGTTGGTCAACGACGGTCCGTCGTGGTGCGGATTCTTGGCACACCCCCGGGAAACTTTGCCACCCACACCATCGAGGTCGACAAGGGCTCTGACGATGGACTAGCCGAAGGCATGCCGGTCGTTACTGCAGCGGGTTTGGTTGGTCGATTGGAGACTGTTGACCGCTCACGCTCAACAGTCAGATTGGCAACGCATCCGGAGTTTCGTGTAGGTGTCCGCCTAGTTGGATCGCAGGACGAGGGGTTGGCCAGAGGTGGTGGGCGAACTGGATTTTTAGTCGTGGACGCGGGCATAGGCCTAGATGCCGTGGTGGAGGCAGGCGAGGTGGTAGTCACCTCGGGCGGCCGGAGCCGGTTTCCGGCGGACATCCCCATCGGCAGAGTCCTTGATCCCGACGACGACGCCGAGCTCAACCGGTCCGTAGTCGTGGATCCAGCAGCCTCACTCGAGAACCTGAGTTTCCTCAACGTCCTACTCGTGGTTGACGAGCCATCGGTCGTTGGCGACCCCTCAGGGCTGCGGGGCGGGTGATCCCGTGAGTGGTCGTTTTCGTGTTTTGGCCTTACTGCTGACTGCGGCGACGCTGCAGGCAACCTTGTTCGACGAAATTCGATTTGATGGTGTGGCTGTGGAGTACCTGCTTCTGGTAGCAATTCTGGCAGGCCACCATGGCGGACCTGAACGCGGCGCTGTCGTCGCCTTCTTCGCGGGACTGCTGTATGACTCGGTTGGCGTCTCTCTACTCGGCCTCCATGCACTTGCCTTCACCCCGGTAGCGGCCACCGTCGGGCACCTGTCCGTGCGACTAGCAGTCGGTGCGCGCGGCTTGAGAATTCTCGGCCTCTTGGTGGCCGTGATGTCTGGTGTCGTTGCCGCCGCGATGATTGGCAGCATCTTCGGTCTGCATCCAATAAGTGGGCCCGCGCTTTTAAGGACTGCTTTTCTTGCTGCGGCGATGACGGCGCTGGTCGCTCTGCCGACCAACAGGATCGTCCGGTGGGCGGTGACCAGCGGACTCCCGATTGAGTTAGATGTTGGCCGCGAGGAGTCGCTCAGTGCGCGACGTGGTTCAACGCTGGGAGGTGAAAATCGATGAGTGAGACGACTCGCTTCCGAATGCGGGTCCTTGCAATCATCGGTCTCTCACTGTTTGCCACTCTGGCGGCACGCCTCTGGTATCTCCAGGTGATGGTCAGCGAACGCGCCGTGGCGGTGGCCCAGAGCAACGTCACGCGGGTCATCACGGTTCCGGCTCCCCGAGGCCGGATCCTCGATGTTCAGGGACGGGTACTAGTGGGGAACCGGACGACGACGGTACTCACTATGAATCGGCATCAGCTTGATGAGGCGGATTTCAACCAAGAGCGAACCAGAGCCATGCTCACGGAGATCGCATTGGAGATCAATCGGAGTGGCCATCTTCTCAAAGTCTCTGACGTGGAGAGGGCATTGAGGGATCCGTCCTACGGGCGGTACGACGACGTGCCCATTGCCCATGACGTAGAAGCGGACCTGCTCGTCTATTTCGGTGAACGACCTGAAAGATTTCCTGGAGTCCGAGTATCAGAAAGCACTGTGCGGTCTTATCTCTACGGTGATCTTGCTACTCACGTTCTGGGCTGGGTGGGACCGATCAATGACAAAGAGTTGGGAAATCGGCGCCCACCGACTGGCAAGGAGTACCGGCTGCGAGATCAGATCGGGAAGGCCGGCGTGGAACTTATGTTCGAAGACGACCTCCGCGGAGTGGCCGGCCGCAAGGTGGTTGAGGTCGACCGACTCGGCGAAATAGTCAGGGAGCGACCTGACCTTTTTGTGCCGCCCGAGCCCGGCGACGACGTGATTCTCGCCTTGAACGTCGACATCCAGTACTTAGTCGAGCGCGAACTTGAACGCTCGATCTACCAAGCTCGGCTTCAGGAGCCGGAACAGGATCCGAATAACCCTTCGCTGCTCTTACCCACCTATGACGCTCCTGGGGGAGCGTTGGTGGTCCTGGACCCGCGCGACGGGTCAGTTTTGGCACTGGCCTCCTATCCGTCCTATGACCCGAATGAGTCGATCGGAGGATTTACGTCAGAGAGGTGGGCGGAACTGAACGACCCGGCGAACGACCTGCCTATGTTTAATCGGGCCATCCAAGGCGAGTACGCGCCTGGATCAACATTCAAGCTCTTCACAGCTCATGCTGCCTGGCATTCCGGAGTCTTTGGCGTCGGGTCGATACCTGGAGCTGATGTCGCTTGGCAAGACCCAGGTGCCTACGTTCTGCGTAGTTGCGGGGATGTGGACCCGACTGACCCACCTCCGGGCTGTCGGTACAGAAATGCTGGCGAGAAACAGTATCAGGACGTTGATCTGGCCCGGAGTCTGACGGTCTCGAGTGATGTCTACTACTACAAGATCGGTGAGTCGATCTACGTAAATTCCAGCCATCCAGACACGGCGGTTCAAGACGCGGCCGCCGAATATGGCCTGGGATTCGAGACAGGTATCACTCTGCCGTTCGAACAGGACGGCTACCTGCCGACACCGGCTAACCGTCGGCAGCGACACGAGGACAACCCAGTGGCCTTTCCGGAGTGGGGTTGGTCGACTGGCGACAATGTGATTACCGCTATCGGCCAAGGAGAGGTTCTGACTACGCCACTGCAGTTAGCCAATGCATTTGCCACATTTGCCAACGGCGGTAATCGCTTCGCGCCAAACGTGGTCGACCGGGTAGTCGACCGGGATGGTGAAGTGATTCGGGCGTTCGGGCCGCGACAGTTGTCCGACGTCGACATTGACAGCGGATTTAGAAAGCGAGTCCTAGCCGGCCTGACCGGGGTAACTGCCGACGAGGAGGGAACGGCCTACTGGGCCTTCAACACCGAGGCCACCGGAGGCACCTACTTTCCACTTGAAGAATTTCCCGTGGCTGCTAAAACAGGAACAGCCGAGGTTCGTGGCAAAGCGGACACGTCGATCTTCGCTGCCTTTGCTCCAGCGACGACTCCAACCCACACCGTTGTAGCGGTTCTCGAAGAGTCAGGCTTCGGTTCGAGTGTGGCTGCCCCGCTAGTCGCTCGTGTTCTAGAAAAGGTGTTGGAAGAAGCCGTGCCTTCCGCGCCCCTAGCGGTCGAACGCTATGCCCGTTCAGCAGCGCTGCCGCTCTGTGTCGCGTGGCACCAGTGGCGGACTGGGAACACGCTCGATCGCCTAGACGCCGCCGACCCTACGTTGGAGGATGTCGGAGGCCCAGTGCTCGACGCCTCGGGACGGGTAATGGTCCGAGGCGTCGAGGTCTACTGTGAAGACCTACTAGAGGAGGTCCTCGACACCTTCGAGGATGAGTCAGTGAGAGGCAACGGCTGATGGTCGACCTCCGCCGGCCCGACTACGAGCAGCCGCGAGTATTTCGCCACATCGATCTCTTGATGCCAGTGCTGGCTGTGGCTGTCGCCGCCGCGGGGATCGTGATGGTCTATTCGGCTACTCGCGGACCTGCTACCGAGCTCCGACCAGCCGAGACCTTTTATCTGCACCGCCAATGGCGAATGGCCGGCGTGGGCGTGGTCGCCATGGTGCTCACCGCCTGGTTCGGGCATCGACGCGTCCAGCGTCTGGCGTGGCTAGTCCATGGCGCAATGCTTGCTGTTCTTGGATTAGTCCTCGTGGTCGGGATCGAAGTCAAGGGGGCTAGAGCTTGGTTCCAATTCGGCAACTCTCAGTTCCAACCATCTGAACTGGGAAAAGTTGCGTTGATTGTGGTGCTGGCTGCCTGGTTGGGGCGAAGTGAGGAGCCATCTATCTCTCGGGTAGGAGCGGCGCTTCTACTGGCCGCGGGACCGGTGGCCCTTATAGCGGCTCAACCCGACTTGGGGACAGTGCTGGTCTACGGAGCGATAGTGGCTGGGATGGTCTTGGTCGCTGGCGTCAAGGGTCGTCACCTCATGCTTCTTGGCCTCCTGCTGGTTACTGGCTTGGTAGCAGTGCTGGAGTCCGATGTTCTCGAGGATTATCAGGTTCGTCGCCTCATGGTTTTCGTCGAAGACGAGGCGAATTCGAAGGCCAACTACAACCTCGAGCAGGCAGAGATTGCCATCGGTAATGGGGGGCTTACCGGTCGGGGGCTCTTCCAAGGGACCCAAAACAATTCCGCACTTGTTCCCGAACAGCAGACCGACTTCATCTTCACAGTGGTGGCAGAAGAGTTGGGCTTCGTCGGAGGAGTAGTACTCCTAGGGCTTTTGGGCTTACTCCTTATGCGGGTTTGGCGCATCGGGCAGATGTCCGACGACCGGTTTGGGTTGTTGCTAGCAGCGGGCACGTTTTCGATGATTGTCTTCCAGGTCTTCCAGAGTGTGGGAATGTCCACGGGGATCATGCCCATCACAGGTATCCCCTTTCCACTGGTCAGCTATGGGGGCTCGTCTCTGCTGGCCACCTTTGTTGCTCTTGGACTAGTGCAGAGCGTTCATATGCGGCGACACGAGTCGCTGAGTAGACCGGTACGCTGACTAATCATGAGTTCGCTTTGGCTCGAACTCGAACGTGTCCTTGGCGAGGTCCAGAAACCGGCACGCTACATCGGCTGTGAGGACGGAATGACCGTTCCGGAGCACAGCCCGGATGCGGTTGCATGGCTTCTCTGCTACCCAGACACTTACGAGGTTGGCCTACCCAATCAGGGTCTTCAGATCCTCTATGAGATTCTCAACGAGCGGCCCGACGCGGTGGCCGAGCGGGCCTACGCGCCATGGACTGACCTCGCAGCGATCCTGCGTAGGGAGGGTCTTCCCTTCTTCTCTGTCGATACCCACAGGTCGGCACGCGACTTCGATGTTTTGGCTTTCAATCTCTCAGCGGAACTCGTCTATACGAACTTGCTGGAGTGTGTCGATCTCGCAGGAATGCCAGTCCGGACGGTCGATCGGACAGAGAACGATCCATTGGTGCTGGTCGGTGGCCACTGTGCCTACAACCCGGAACCTCTGGCCGACTTCGTGGATGCAGCGGTTCTCGGTGACGGCGAGGAGGTTGTCTCAGAAATTACCGAAGTTCTTGCGAGATGGAAATCCTCGGGAGGAGGACCGAGAGTCAACCTTCACCGGAAGTTGGCTGCTGTGCCCGGTGTATACGTTCCGTCGCTATACAAGGCGGAATTCAAAGGCGGCTACCTAACCGGAATTCATCCGATTCCGGGTTCTGATGGTGTTCCTAAAGTGGTGGAAAAGCGAACAGTTGCCAATCTGGCTGACTGGCCGTACCCGAAGAACCAACTGGTCCCGCTTACAGAGGTGGTCCACGACCGGCTGAACGTGGAGGTTTTCCGGGGTTGTACCCGAGGATGCCGCTTCTGTCAGGCGGGGATGATTACTCGACCAGTGAGAGAGCGTCCCGCCGAACAGGTTCGGACGATGGTCGCCGATGGCCTGCGTAGAACCGGGTACGACGAAGTCGCGCTCACTTCCTTAAGCACCGCAGACTTCAGCGGTATTGAGGAGGTAGTGGCTTCTACGGTTTCTGACGAAGCCTGTGGACAGGTATCGGTGTCGCTACCCAGTTTGCGAGTCGACGCGTTCACTGTCGGTATTGCCGCAGAGATCCAGAAAGCTCGTCGTACCGGTCTGACGTTTGCTCCAGAGGCCGGTACATGGCGAATGCGACAGGTCATCAATAAATTGATCAGTGAAGAGGACCTTTACGCCGCCGTGGAGTCGGCATATTCGCAGGGTTGGCGTCGGGTAAAGTTGTACTTCCTTATAGGCCTCCCGACTGAGACCGACGAGGACACCCTGGGCATCCTTGAGATGGCGAGACGTTGCGTGGAGGTGGGGCGTCGACACCTTCGGAGCCCATCGGTCACGGTCTCCGTCGGTGGTTTCGTACCCAAGCCGTTTACTCCGTTCCAGTGGTTCGGTCAGAACACCGAAGTCGAACTTCGTCGCAAAGTTGGCCTCCTTCGGGATGAGCTGAAACGTAAAACGAAGCTTTATCGTGGGGTTCAGTTCAAGTGGCACGACCCTCGGGCCACGGTGGTGGAGGGGCTGCTGAGTCGTGGCGACCGACGCCTCTGCGACGTAGTTGAGGCCGTCTGGCGGGGCGGCGGCGTCTTCCAGGAGTGGAGTGAGCATTTCGACCTCGAGCTCTGGAGTGAAGCGGTCGCGGCAGCTGGACTTTCTTTCGAGGAGACGGTTTACCGACACAGGATGGAGGACGAAGCATTCGCTTGGGACCACCTGTCGGCTGGTCTTCACCGCGATTTTCTCTGGCAAGACTGGCGGGACGCACTTGATGCAGTGGGTCTGGAGGACTGTCGCTGGACACCCTGCTATGACTGCGGAGCCTGCACTGGCTACGGGATCGAGCACGTGGTGGCTTCGGCGGTCCCACCGGCAGGCGGCAGTCAGGGGACGGGTCAGGACTTGAGTGTTGTCGGCGAGGTTCCGGTAGCGCTGCTCTCCCAACCTCCTGTGGGTGGCGTCGAAGCGACTGAGGTCGAGGCGGTGTTGTGAGAGTCCGAATTCGATTCACCAAAGTTGGCAAAGTGCGCTTTACGAGTCATCGCGACGTCGCTCGAATCTGGGAACGGGCGGTCCGACGTGCAGGAATCGCTGTGGCCTACAGCCAAGGCTTTTCGCCGCGTCCGAAGTTGTCCTTCGGGCTTGCACTATCGACCGGGCACGAATCCGTGGCGGAATATCTCGACGCGGACCTATTGGATGACCGCTTCGGTTCGACCGAAGCCTGGGGGGCGGGTCGGTCGAAGACGACATCGGTCGAATTGATGAATGCCTTGAACGGAGTGCTCCCAGCGGGCATGGACGTCATTGCGGTGGCTCCAGCCCCCGGCGGTGACTCGCTGCAACAGGCAGTGGTGGCTTGCACATGGGCGATTCACCTCGACAACGTCAGGCGGTCGGATGCCGAAGCGTGGGTTGCCGGGGTACTGGCCCGGCGGGAGCTTGTGGTGGAGCGCGAGCGCAAAGGTAAGCCAGTAGTTGAAGATCTCCGACCTCAGGTGTTGGCACTGAGCACGTTAGATGACACTCGCGATAACAGTCTTTATGCCGTTGAATCGGAGTCAGAGATCGAAAATGCCGGACTTCGGCTTCTAGCCGAGCTCGGAACTCAGCCCCGGGCGCTCAGGCCTACCGAACTGCTGGCGGCCGTGGGTCCGCCACTAGCGGTCCGATCTGTGTGCAGGATGAATCAATGGATGTTGCAGGGAGCCGACCGCGAGGAACCGTTGCCGGTCGCGGTTGCCCCTGCCCCGTCGACCAAGGAGTCGACGTGATGAGAAGGGAACATGGCAGTGAACAGCGAAGAGGATCCCCAGAAACAAGGGACCAGAGAGAAAACAGCGGCTGAGCCCGCACCGAAGATTGGGGACAGTCGTCCCGCACCGAAGATTGGGGACAGTCGTCC